>Ga0154001_1000001_pt1 | contig 104030 bp, 94 predicted proteins | sample TSNJ085MetaG_FD_104699 | JGI IMG/M metagenome (GOLD analysis project Ga0154001, IMG submission 104699) | Attine ant fungus gardens microbial communities from New Jersey, USA - TSNJ085 MetaG | ecosystem: Host-associated > Fungi > Mycelium > Unclassified | place: USA: New Jersey, Wharton State...
CGACTCCACCGCAAACGCGTAATCCCTGGCAACCGGAAACATAAGCTTCCCCTTGCGCTCCGGATCCAGATCAGAAAAGCGCATCCCCCAGCGCTCGGCCGAGCAGAGTGCGTAGGTCGGGATTCTGCCGGCGCTGGTGAGGCCTGGCTGATTGATCTCCACGATATGGTTGCCGACTTTGTGTGTGCGTCTAGCGGGCATTCCTGGCTTTCTCCTATAAATCGGATTTCGTTCCGGCATCCCGGACCAATATCGACCGATGCGTCGAGGCGACCGCGCCACACGCGCGTAGCAGGCTGACGGATGCAATCCGCACGCTGTCGCTCATCGCAACGGATGTTTCGCCGCGTCCATTACTGATCCCTTCGATCACCTGTCCGTCTGCAAGCTCGATCCGGTAACGCTGGTTCGTCATCACCCACCCCGAAACCTGTTCCACAAGCTTGAAATGCTCCGCCACCTTCGCCTGCCCGATATCCGTCATCGGCACGACAAACGGCACCGCCACCGGCGTATCGTTCAGATAACTCGCCGCATGAACCCGATGCCCGCCGTCGGTGTAGACGCTGTATCCCTGCGCATTGATCACGACCTTCGTGCCGGCCGCATGGAACACGATCTCCTTTCCGGCAATCAGATTGATCGATTCCGCCCGGCTGATGATGTTCACCACGCGCTGCGCAATGACCTCGATGTCATCGTGTTGCGCCTCGATCTGCACCTTGCCGGACGCTGCCTTGAGCCTGATGCCGAGGTTCTGCGCGAACACCCGCACGCCATTGACCGCCGACGCCAGCAGCGATCTCGCCGCGGCGATGCTGACGTGTCCGCCGGCCGTGAGCGCGAGATGTTCGCCACTCGCCACGTGGGTGCTTTCCGCGGCCGCGAGACTGATACCCGCGGCGCTGGCCAGCACCATGTCCGGCCTCGCCAGTTGCGGAAACGGCTGCTCCGCATCCGCCCCGCGCGCTACGCCACCGCGGATCGCCTCGTTCTGCATCCTGATCGCTTTCGACACCTCGCCCTGGCTGGCCTGCGGCTCCTGCACCTCGTACTGCCGGGCGAGACCCGCCAGGTTCTCGTGGATATCGCGCGCCTGCGCGAGCCGGGCCACCGTCTCGCCCATGTCCTTCGCCGGTGCGTTCGCACCGCTGCGCGCCTCGGTGGTGATCAGCAGGCCCCGGTTGGCCCGCGCGACACCCCATGCGTCGGTCGCGAGTTCCCAGCCGATGCCGCGCGCCTGCTGGCGGCCTGCCTCGCGCACGATGCGCGTGTTGTAGCCGAGCACGAGACGCGACTGCGCGTGATCGCTGGCGAGTTGCGCCTGGAGCTGGCCCGGCGTGTCGTCGAGCACGACGTGATTGGACTGGCCGGTGGCGCCGCCTTCGAGATCGCGGCTGAGCGTGCCCGAGAGCGCCTGGTTGGCCGGCAGCTTCCACGGCGGCGGGTTCCAGCCGTTGACCATGCGGCCCGATACGTACGGTTTGTCCGGGTCGCCCTCGTGGTAGCCGACCGTGACTTCCTGACCGGTACGGGGCAGGTGGATCGCACCGAAACCATTGCCTTGCCACGGCGAGGACACGCGCACCCAGCAACTGGCGCTGGCGTCCTTCGGGCTGAGACGGTCCCACATGAAGTGGACCTTGACGCGCGCGTAGCCGTCGACCCAGAGCGGCTGGTTCTCCGGACTCACCACGATGGCGGTTTCGCTGGCGCAGTGCGGCTTTTTCTTCGGACGGTTCCTGAAGAACGTATTCGCGGGTTGCAGCACGAAGTCGCTCACGCACTGGCGCGGTTCATCGTTCTCTCCCTCACCGGAAGACTGCGAATCCTGCTGCGCATTGCGGATATCGAGCGTGGTCGACACCACCAGGTATTCCGCGTTCACGTCCTGCTGCGGATGGTCGTCGAGCCAGAACGTCTTCCCGGTGATGAGCCCGCGCAGATTGCCCCGACCCTTCAGGCGCAGGCCGTGGCGGCGCATGGCATCGACGCGCACGCTCGCGAGGTATCGCGCTTCATCCTCGTGACGGTTCCGTTCGCCGGATAGTCCGGACTCCCCGGCGAGCGGCTGCGCGTAGTCGCCCCAGCCGTGCTGTTCGATGCTGTCGCAGGCACTTTCGCTGTAGCTCGCGTATCCGCCCTCGAACCGAGCGCCGGGGCGCGTGTAGTCGTAATCGGTCAGGCTGACCTTGCCCGCCGTGATCCGGCGCGAGACCTTGAGCCGGTGGATATGCTCTGCGTCGACGCGCCGGCTCTCGGGCGCGCGATAGCGGATGCGCCGGTACGTGTCGTCGTGCCGCTTGTGCGAGCCGGGGGAATCGCAGAGCACCAGCGTCAGGCCGTCGAACAGATAGTAGAGGCCCCATTCCCGCCAGAGGCGCGTGAGAAATGCGAAGTCGGATTCCCACATCTGGCGGACATAGTCGCGCTTCGGGTAGCTGCGTTCCGTGCCGGGGCCGCCGAGTTCCATCACGACAGGATAGGGATAGCGCGCCTTGAGTATCGCAGAGGTGATATCCATGACGCTCATGTCCTGGAAGATCCGGCTCTCGCGGTTCTTCGTGGCGAGCCACAGCCACGGGCGCACGATGAAGCGGTAATAGGCGTGCCGGTCGTCGCTACCCATCTGCCTGACGCCGGTGATGAGGCCAGAGATCGTGCGGCTGCCGGTGGCTGCGCTTATCGCGTCGCCGCCGCAGGCAATCGACACGTCGATCACCTGGCCGATCAGGCGATCGGGCACGACCTGTTGCCGCGCCTGCCATAGCGGAAGCGTCGGTCTTTCGATCGTCGCCACGTCGAGCGCGTACCGGTAGAGCTTGCCCAGGGCTTCGGTGCCGTGCAGACGCAACGGCGCGAGCAGTGGCTCATTGCCCCAGGTCGGCAGCGTGTCACAGAAGATAGCTAAAGTGCGGTCCCACGGTGGTTTGGACATGCGTGCATCGAGTGATGGGTCGAGCCCACAGTATCGAAAGCACCTATCCCACCGTCTATAGGAATTGGACTAATTTTTATCCTGATCAGGCAAATTACTCAATCTGCATAGCTAATTGAGATAGGCCGGTTTGATCTGTTTAGTGATCCTGTACAGCAATACGAATTAATCCCGTTGAATCCGCTGCAAAGAGAAATACAAATAAAAAATCAGAAAAGAAACGGCGAATATGATTGAAGCCGAGGGCCATCCGGGGCGGGCCCGCGCAACCGTGCCGTACTGAATAACACTTCGGCGGTATTAAAAAAGAATGGCAGCCGTGAGCGAACCCGATAACAAATCGCCGCGAATATAAATTACTGCGCGCTTGCACGAACCTGAACAGGAACGACAGTTCTGCGTAAGCAGGGGAATAAACAAAGTGGCGAACAGGGCGGCAAGCAACGCAACCGGCAGAGCAGCGAACAGAACAGCAAATCTCCGCGAAAAGCGGAATCTGGCGCATCGAATCCTAAATATTGGTGATTCGAAGCACGTATTCACGCATTTGCGTACTCATCGTCCTCGGCGCCCGCCGTACGTGCACAACCCTACGGCGATTCGGCCCCGGTGCGAGCGACGCTCCTGTTTATTACAATAAAGTTTAAATTTGAAAGGTTATTTAAGTAAATTGAAAGTAAAATTTCTTAAAGGTTCCCTGTCATAAAAAAAGAACATACGGACTCGATAATCCCGCTGCGTTAGAAAAATACGGATTTGTTCCGTTTGGGCGGAAAAAAGTTGTACATGCAAACCACCAGGGGTCCCATAATGCCGGTCAGTTCAACACCACGTACTACCCTTCTTTTAACCTCGATCGCGGCGGCCTGCGTGCTGGCAGCTTGCGGCGGCAACGACAATCCGTCGACGGCAAGCAACGGCGGCGGCAACAGCCCGACCCCGACGCAAACCACGACGTTCTCGGGCGTCGTGACCGCCGCGGCTTTCAAGCCGGGCAACGCATCGGGTAACCCGACGATCGCCGCCGGCTACTACGCGGGCGCGACGGTTTGCGTCGACGCGAACGGCAATGGCGTGTGCGATGCGTCGGAAACGAGCACGACGACCGACAGCAAGGGCCACTTCACGCTGAAGACCTCGGCGACCGGCCAGTTGATCGCCGACATCAGCACCAAGGCAACCAACACGGCAAGCGGCGCGGCCGTGCCGAGCCACCTGATCCTGCGTGCTTCGGCCGCGCAGATCGCCGACCAGGGCGCGGCTAACGTCGTCATCAGCCCGATGTCGAGCGAAGTGCAGCGTCTCGTCGAAGCGAACGGCAGCAGCTACGCCACCGAGAAGGCCAACCTCGCAACGCGCCTGAGCGGCCCGGCCCTCGGCGCATCGTCGGTGACGGTGAGCGCGACCGACGCGCTCGGCGACGTGAACACGCTCTCGGGCGCCGAACAGCAAGCGCTGCTGTTCGAAGACAACCAGCTTGAAAACCGCTACACGTACGCGACGACCAAGCTCGATCGCGGCGACATGTATCCGGACAACCTCGCGATGACGGGCGGCGATCCGTCGCTCATCGGCACCTCGGGCGTGATCCAGGCAACGGCCGTGAAGTCGTCGCAGACGCAGGCGAAGATCACGTACGCACAGGCGCAGCAGGCCGCGTTCAACGTCGAAGGCGTGCCGCGCTACGACAACGTGTTCGTGATCATGCTCGAAAACCACAGCGTGGGCCCGACGCCGGGCACGCCGGGCATTTTCGGTTCGACGAACGCACCGTTCATCAACCAGTTCCTGACCAGCAACAACCAGTTCACGACCTACTACGCGACCGGCAACCCGAGCGAGCCGAACTACACGGCACTCGGCGGCGCGGACGACTGGGGTATCGTCGACGACAACTGGTGGGGCTGCGGCGCGGGCACGAGCGGCGCGAACGCACCGACCGACGCGGCCTTCGCCGGCGGCACCGCTTCGGACGGCCAGCCGCTCGTCGCGACGACCGCACTGCCGCCGCAAGACACGAACCATCTGACGGGCCTGACGAGCGCGGCCTGTACGACGGTCGGTTCTTCCGCGAACCACAACGTCGCGGCGCCGAACCTCTTCACGCTGCTGTCGCAAGCGGGCATGACGTGGCGTACCTACAGCGAGTCGATGAACCCGGGTCAGGACCCGCGTTCGGACAGCATCGCCGAACCGACGATCTCGGCCGCCTACACGGGCCCGGGCGCGAACGGCACGGCCTACCCGATGCCTGGCGCGCTGTACAAGACCAAGCACAGCCCGGCAATGCCGTATCAGCTGGCGCGTAATCTGCCGGAGTTCTTCGCCGACAACCGCACGATCTTCGGCACGCAGTACCCGGCGTCCGCCCTGGCTACGTCGAAGGACTATTCGATCCCGACGAACTACAACTACGACCAGTTCAGCACCGACCTCGCGAACGGCGACGTGGGCAACCTGAACTTCATCATGCCTGACCAGTGCGACGACATGCACGGCACCGGCTCCGATCCGTCCTGCTCGAGCGGCAGCACCGCCATCGTGCAGCGCGGCGACGACTACGTGCGTCAGGTCGTGACGAAGATCCAGGCTTCGCCGCTGTGGACCAACAAGAAGCGCAAGGTCGCGATCGTCGTGATGTTCGACGAAGGCGAAGGCAGCTCGACCTCGTGCTGCGGCTGGAACCCGGTGACGTCGAACGTCAACCAGGCACCGCTCACGTTCTCGAACGGCAAGTACTCGCCGGTCACGACGACGCTGTACAACCAGGGCAACCATGGTCACGGCAACTCGGTGTTCGGCGTAGCAACGAACCAGGCGAGCGCGGGTGTGGTCGACAGCGACGAGTACAGCCACTTCTCGTTCGTGCGTACGATGCAGGACATGTTCCAGATCGGCGACCCGGCACAGCCGCAAACGTACCTTGCTCGCGCGAAGTACACCGAGTCGTTCATCGCCGCGAACGTGCTGAACCTGCCGGAACTCGCGGGCAGCGCGGATACGCACTTCGACTCGGTCCGTCCGATGAACCACGCGTACATCACGCCGGCGACCTACACGCAGAAGCTGAACCCGGTCGACGTGACGGGCACCTCGCTGGCTTCGCGCCAGGCGGGTCCTGACGCGAACCAGACCAACGTCTGGGCGCTGAGCAAGTAAGCGGTCGACCTAAGCGGCGGACCGACACACGCCGGGCGCAGCGCGCGCCCGGCGTGTGCAACCCGGCGCCGCAACGCTGCCTGCCGGACCACGGATCATGTGGTCCGGCAGTTTTCCATTCCGTTCGTCCCATTTCCACGCGGCCTTAAGTCGTACGCGCACTCAGCCAGGTCCTTCCACGGACCAAGCCAGGACCGCCCGGCAATCGGACTCAGGTAACACGATCAGGCTCAACACATCGATATGCGAAAAGTTTCTCTCGGCGTGCTTTGCGCGCTTTCCCTCGTATTGGCCGCCTGCGGCGGCGGGGGCAGCGATAGCGGCAGCAACGGCGGCAACGGATCGAGCCAGACCTCGGCGCCGGGCGGCGGCGAAACGGGTAGCGTTGCGCCGCCCGCCGCCGTCACGCTGAGCGCGGCGGCCCAGGTCGGCAAGCAACTGTTCTTCGATCAGAATCTGTCGGGCGGCAAGAACATGTCCTGCGCGACCTGCCATAGTCCGCAGTACGCGTACGGACCGCCGAACAGCCTGTCGGTGCAGCTCGGCTCCGATCCTTCGCTGGCCGGTCAGCGCGCGGTGCCCTCGCTGCGCTACAAGTCGATGACGCCGCCGTACAACGACGTCGCCGACAATCCCGACGGCATCACGCAGAACGCGCCGGGCGGCGGCTTCATGTGGGACGGCCGCGCGACCACGCTGGCGACCCAGGTCTCGCTGCCGCTGCTCAATCCGCTCGAAATGAACAACACGTCGGCCGCGAACGTGGTCAAGGTCGTGCAGGGCGCCTCGTATGCGCCGCTGTTCCAGCAGGCCTTCGGCTCGGGCGTGTTCGCCAACACCGACGCCGCGTTCGCCGACGTCGGCCTCGCGATCCAGGCCTACGAGACGGAAGACCCGAGCTTCGCGCCGTATTCGAGCAAGTTCGATCTGTTCGAATCGAACAAGGTGGGCGGCACGTTGACGGCGGCCGAGCTGCGCGGCCTCGAACTCTTCAACGACACCGACAAGGGCGCCGGCTGCGTGGCCTGCCACTACGCGGGCGCGAACTTCAACGGCTCGGTCGGTCTGATGACGGACTTCACGTATCAGGCGATCGGCGTGCCGCGCAACGACACGCAGATTCCCGATAACCCCGACCCGATCCCGAGCAACGCAACGACCTCGTACTACGACCTGGGTCTGTGCGGTCCGCTGAACAACCTCCACACGCCCGGCACCGCGACGAGCGGCGCGGGACCGGATTCGTTCACGGGCGTCAACGTGCCCGATCCGTATTGCGGCCGCTTCAAGGTGCCGACGCTGCGCAACGTTTCGACGCGCACCGCGTTCTTCCACAACGGCGTGTTCCATTCGCTCGTGCAGGTGCTGAACTTCTACAACACGCGCGACACGAACCCGGAATACTGGTATCCGAGCACCGGCGGCGATACGACCCACATGGTGCAGAACCCGTCGTTCGCGCTGTTCCCGAGCGCCGCATCGGGGGCGACGGCGACGCCGTTCAACGATCTGCCGGTCGCCTACCAGGGCAACATCGACGAAGAACTGCCGATGGGCCAGGGGCAAACCGACGCGGGCGGCACGACTGCGGCGGACGGCGCGCTGGCCCGCCCGGTCCACTCGACGCCGCAGCTGACGCAGCAGAACATCGCCGATCTGGTCTGCTTCCTGAACACGCTGACGGACGGCTATCAGCCGCCCGCCACGCCCCCCACGAGCGGCGCATGCGTGAACTGACGACGCATCGATGACGATCCGCGCGCGGCCGGCTTCTCGTGGAGCGGCCGCGCGCCGGCGTTCGGGCCGTCGTGCCTCGGACCGCCGGCACCGCTGCCGCGCGCGCATCGCCTGCCGCCTGCCGCACCTAGCCGTTCAATAAGCCATCCAACCTGAGCAACAACACCATGACGCGACGTACCACCGCCGTCCGCCTTGCCGGCGGCGCGCTTTCCCTGTTTGCCCTGACCTTCGTCGCCGGCTGCCATGACAAGAGCCAGGACGCCAATCAGGAAAACTTCACGGCCGCCATCAACGATTTCCTCGGCCAACGCGGTCACCTGTGCCTCGCCAAATACGACTGGCCGATCTACACCACCACCGACGATCGCGCCTCGGGCACGCGCGACGCCGTGCAGATGCCGGTGCTCGAAAAGCTCGGCCTCGTGACGGGTAAGGACATGATGGTCGAGCGCGTCGACGCCGGCGGCAAGAAGATCACCGCGGCCGCGCGCCAGTACGAACTGACCGACGAAGGCAAGAAGTACTACCTGCACATTCCGGAAGTGGTCGCGACCGGCACGTCGCGCGTCACGCATCCGGCCGACTTCTGCGCGGCCACGCTGACGCTCGACAAGGTCGTGGGCTGGGAGCGGCCGATGCAGCTCGACGGCAAGACCGTCACGTCGGTGGTCTACACGTACAAGGTCGAGCCGGCGCCGTGGGCGAAAGATGCCGACGCGCAGCGCGTGTTTCCGATGGTCAAGCGCGTGATCGAAGGCGCGGGCACGATGCAGTTGCGCGAGGGCATGCACCTGACCTCGAAGGGCTGGGTCGCCGACGAGATTTTCCAGCGCTGAAGCGGAACGCGCAGGCGGCGCAACGTGCGGGCCGGGCGCGCTGCCCGGCACCTGGGGTGCCTCGAACCTGAAACGCTCAGGTGCGCCCGGCGCTCAGGCCTGCTGGCGCGGCACGAAGCGGCGCGCGCGCAGCCATTTCGTCGCGACCCACTTCTCGCCCGAGCGCAGCGGCGTGCTCGCATGCAGCGAACTCGGATCGGCGAGGCCGAAGCGGTTGCCGTATTCGAAGTAGAGCGCGTGACCGCGCTGCGGCGTCACCGACCAGCCGATCTGCGGGAACACCGTTTCGCCGCCGTCTTCCACGTCGTTCAGATACATCAGCAGCGTGCCGACGCGCTGGCCGCTGCGCGCGATCGACTCGCGATTCGCCTCGTTGCCCGCGATCAGATAGTCGACGTGCGGCGTCGATTCGGCGCCTTCCTCGTAGTTCAGCATTTGCAGCCCCTCGCCGTTCTCGGCCGGCAGGCCCGTGAGTTCGGCGATGCGCGCTTCGAGGCGCGCGATCAGCGGCGTCTCGGCGAGGCGGAAAAACATCCCGTAGCTGCTGCGATGACCGGCCACGACGTTGCGGCCCGTCACCGGATCGACGACGGTCGAGCGGTCGAGGCGCGGCCGCGCGAGCGCAATCAGCTGCTCGCATTCGTCGGTGCTCAGAAAGTTGGCGAGATGCACGGCGGCGGGCCGTTGCAGGCGCGACAGCACGCGCACCTTGCGCTCGCCGAGCTGAAGCTGCGCGCCGTCGCGCACGCGCAGCGGTTCGGCTTCGTAGCTGAGCGGCGCGGCGCCCACTTCGAGCTTGTCGCCCGGCATCGGCGTGCCGTAGAGGAACGCGGCGGACACGGCGTTGACCATCGCCGCCGCGAGTTCGGCCGCGTTGTTGCGGCTGACCAGCTCGTTGACGATCGCTTGCGGCGCGACGCCGCGCGTGAGATTGGCGGCGATCCAGTCGCGCACTTCGGCGGGAAAATTGACGGTGATGGACATCGGGGTGACAGGCGCGCGGCCTGGAGGGTTATGTCGCGGAAAGAGGCGGGAAAGAAGCCGGGCTCGCATGATAGCGGTCGATTGTGACGCGCTTTAGACAGCGGAGCGGGTCCTGCCGGGGCGGCCCGGCCGTTTTTCGTTACCGCATATTGCAGCCGCGCGCGGCCGGCCACGGCCGATCGATCCCCTTCCACGCGGCCCCGAGCCCGCCTGTCCGGGCGCCGCGCGGGGCCGCGTTGCCTTTCACCGCGTCAACTGTTGCACCGCTGTAACTCAAGCGTTCGGCAGCCCGGCTACATTGGCGCCATGCGGGCATCGCGCTTGCGTGCCGTTGGCGCCTCGATACGCGGCCCGATACGCGGTCCCAAGCACGGCCCCGCTTCCTTACGTTCAGATAACGGCACGTCCAGAGGACTTCGACTGATGACAACGCGCGCAAACCATGGCACTTTTGCGCAGTCCCATCAGAGGACGACGTTTCCACCGATCATCGACGCTACTATCCGTCCACGGAGATCAACATGAGCGAAGCCGTGTCCCCGCCGCCGAAGCGCTCCCGACGCGGGCTCGTCATCTTCGTGGCGATCGTGCTCGTGCTGATCGCGCTGGTTGCGATGCATGTGCTGACGCGCAAGAAGCCCGCGCGCGAGAACACGGCCATCGTCGTTACGGTCGCGAGCGCGACGCTCGGCTCGATGCCGGTCACGCTGAGCGAGCTCGGCACGGTCACGCCCACCGCCACCGTGACCGTGCTGCCGCAACTGAGCGGCTACCTGACCGAGGTCGGCTATCACGAAGGCCAGGAAGTGCAGAAGGGCCAGTTCCTCGCGCAGATCGATCCGCGCCAGTACCAGATCAGCAAGCAGCAGGCGCAGGCGACGCTCGCCAAGGACCGCGCCTCGCTCGCCCAGGCGCGCGCCGATCTCGCGCGCTACACGCAGTTGAACGAGCGCAAGTCGATCGCGCAGCAGACCTTCGCCGATCAGCAGTTCCTCGTGCAGCAGGACGAGGCGGCCGTGCAGGCCGATCTCGCCAATATCGCCCAATACGATCTCGATCTCGCCTATTGCCGCATCACCGCGCCGATCGCCGGCAAGGTCGGCCTGCGCCTCGTCGATCCGGGCAACTACGTGACCGCGTCGTCGTCGACGGGGATCGTCGTCATCACGGCGGTCAAGCCGACCACGGTGCAGTTCACGGTGCCGCAGGACGCGCTTGCCTCGATCGTGCAGCGCATGAACAGCGGCGCGAAATTGCCGGTCACCGCGTATTCGAGCGACAACGCGCGCGAGATCGCCACCGGCACGCTCTACGCGATCAGCAACCAGATGGCGACCGCGACCGGCACCGTGACCTTGCGGGCCACCTTCGCCAACGACGACGAGGCGCTGTTCCCGAACGAGTTCGTCAACGTGAAGCTGCTCGTCGATACGATGAGCAACGCCGTGCTCGTGCCGACCGCCGCGGTGCAGACCGGCGCGCCGGGCGACTACGTGTATCTGGTCAATGCGAACGGCACGGTGTCGGTGCACAAGGTGAAGCTCGGCCCGAGCGACGGCAGGAATACGGTGATCCTCTCCGGCCTCGCGGCGGGCAACCAGGTCGTGACGGACGGCACCGACCGGCTCAGCGACGGCGCGAAGATCGAGCCGGCCCATGCGAAGCCCGCGGCGGCGGGCGTGAACGGCGCGAGCGGCGCGGGTGGTGCAGCGGCGAAGCCCGAGGCCGCTTCGGAGAGCGGCTTCAAGCGCCTCCTGCAGCGCGTTTTTCCGCCTGCCGCGAAGCCCGCTGCGCCGGCGTCGTCATCCGCCGCTTCGTCGTAACGGACCGCCGCGCCGATGAACATCTCGCGCCTCTTCATTCTCCGACCGGTCGCGACGCTGCTGCTGATGATCGCGCTCGTGCTCGTCGGGCTCGTCGCGATGCGCGTGCTGCCGGTCTCGTCGCTGCCGAACGTCGACTATCCGACGATCCAGGTGCAGACCTTCTATCCGGGCGCGAGCCCGAGCGTGATGGCGACCACCGTCACCGCGCCGCTCGAAGTGCAGCTCGGCGAAATTCCCGGCTTGCAGCAGATGACCTCGTATAGCTCGGACGGCGCCTCGGTCATCACGCTGCAGTTCGATCTCTCGCTGAACCTCGACATCGCCGAGCAGAACGTGCAGCAGGCGATCAACGCGTCGAACAGCTATCTGCCCTCGGGCCTGCCCGCACCGCCGACTTACGCGAAGGTCAATCCGGCCGACCAGCCGATCCTCACGCTCGCGGTCACCTCGAAGTCGATGTCGCTGACGCAGTTGCAGGACGTCGCCAACAACCGCCTCGGCACGAAGATTTCGGAAGTCTCGGGCGTCGGCGTCGTGACGACGAGCGGCGGCAACGTGCCGGCGATCCGCGTCGAGGCGGACCCGCACAAGCTCGCCGCCTACGGCCTCAATATCGACGATCTGCGCACGCTGCTCAGCTACGTCAACGTGAGCCAGCCGAAGGGCAATTTCGACGGCCCCGACCTCGACTACACGATCAACGGCAACGACCAGATTACCGATCCGAAGGACTATCTCGACACGGTGATCGCGTATCAGAACGGCTCGCCGGTGTTCCTGCGCGACGTCGCGCGCGTGAGCCAGGCGCCGCAGGACGTCGAGCGCGGCGCGTGGTACAACGGCTCGCCCGCGATCGTGCTGAACGTGCAGCGGCAACCGGGCGCGAACGTGATCGCGACCGTCAACCAGATCATGAAGGAGTTGCCGCAGCTCGAATCGACGCTGCCGGCCGGCATGAAAGTGACCGTGGTGTCGGACAGCACCGGCGTGATTCGCGCCTCGGTCGCGGACGCCGCGTTCGAGCTGATTCTCGCGATCGTGCTGGTGGTCGCGGTGATCTTCGTGTTCCTGCGCAACGTGCCCGCCACGCTGATTCCGAGCGTCTCGGTGCCGGTCTCGCTGATCGGCACGCTGGCCGTGATGTACCAGCTGAACTACTCGATCGACAACCTCTCGCTGATGGCGCTCATCATCGCGACCGGCTTCGTGGTCGACGACTCGATCGTGATGATCGAGAACATCGTGCGCTATCTGGAAGAGGGCATGACGCCGCTCGAAGCCGCGCTCGAAGGCGCGGGGCAGATCGGCTTCACGATTCTCTCGCTGACCGTTTCGCTGATCGCGGTGCTGATTCCGCTGCTGTTCATGGGCGGCGTGATCGGGCGCCTGTTCAGCGAATTCGCGGTGACGCTCGCGGTCACGATCGTGATCTCGGCCATCGTCTCGCTGACGGTCGTGCCGATGCTGTGCGCGCGCATGCTGCGCGCGCAGGCCGAGCGGCATCCGAGCCGCTTCGAGCGCATCAGCGAGGGCCTGTTCGACAAGACGCTCGCCGCCTACGAGCGCGGCCTTGCGTGGGTGCTCGACCATCAGACGCTGACGCTGATGGTCGCGATCGGCACCGTCGTGCTGACCGGCCTCCTGTACGTGGTGATTCCGAAGGGCCTGTTCCCGGTGCAGGACGTCGGCGTGATCCAGGGCATCAGCGTGGCCGACAACTCGGTTTCGTACTCGGCGATGGTCAAGCGCCAGAGCGCGCTCGCCGAGGCGATCCTGAAGGACCCGGACGTGGTTTCGCTGACCTCGTACGTCGGCATCGACGGCATCAATGCGACGCTCAACAACGGCCGCTTCCTGATCAATCTGCGCGATCGCGACCAGCGTTCCGACACCGCGCAGGAAGTCGCGCGGCGGCTCGCGCAGGAAGTCGCGCAGGTGCCCGGCGTGAAGCTCTACATGCAGCCCGAGCAGGACCTGACGCTCGATACGACCGTCTCGCCGAACCAGTACAGCTTCGTATTGCGCGGACCGAGCCAGCAGGCGTTCCAGCAGTACGTGCCGGACCTCGTCGCGCGGCTGAAGCGCATTGCGTCTCTCGAAGACGTGCAGAGCGACCTCAATAGCGACGGCCTCAGCGTGAACGTCGAGGTCAACCGGCAACTGGCCGCGCGCTTCGGCATCACGCCCGCGACGATCGACAACGCGCTGTACGACGCGCTCGGCCAGCGCATCGTGTCGACGATCTTCGAGCAGTCGAACCAGTACCGCGTGATTCTCGTCGCCAAGCCGGAGACGCTGCCGAGCGTGCAATCGCTCGGCAATCTCTATCTGCCGAGTCAGACCAGCAGCACGGGGCAGGTGCCGTTGTCGGGCATCGCGAAGATCGAGATCAAAAAATCGCCGCTCGTCATCAGCCATCTCGCGCAGTTCCCCTCGGTGACGATCTCGTTCAATCTCGCGAAGGGCGCCTCGCTGAGCACGGCGGTCAAGGAGATTCACGCGGCCGAGCAGGCCGTGAACCTGCCGCCGTCGATCACCTCGTCGCTGCAAGGCGCAACCGCCGCGTTCGAGGATTCGCTTTCCAGCGAGGTCTATCTGCTGATCGCGGCGCTCGTCGCCGTGTATATCGTGCTCGGCGTGCTGTACGAGAGCTTCATCCATCCGGTCACGATTCTCTCGACGCTGCCCTCGGCCGGCATCGGCGCCTTGCTCGCGCTGATGCTCGCGGGCAGCGATCTCGACGTGATCGGCATCATCGGCATCGTGCTGCTGATCGGCATCGTCAAGAAGAACGCGATCATGATGGTGGACTTCGCGCTCGACGCCGAACGCAATCACGGCAAGCCGCCGCGCGAGGCGATTTTCCAGGCGTCGCTGCTGCGCTTCCGCCCGATCCTGATGACCACGCTCGCGGCGATGCTCGGCGCGCTGCCGATGCTGCTCGGCACCGGCACGGGGTCGGAACTGCGCCGGCCGCTCGGTCTCGCGATCATCGGCGGCCTGACGCTGAGCCAGATGCTGACGCTGTTCACCACGCCGGTGATCTATCTGTTCTTCGACCGCATGGCGGCGCGCGTGAAGCGCTGGCGCGCCGCGCGCAACCCGCGCGGCGGCAACGACGGCAGCGAATCCGGTGAGCCGCCGCCCGCGGGCGGCACCGAGGGCGCGCCGTGAACATCCCGGCGCTCTTCATCCGGCGGCCGGTGGCGACCACGCTGCTCGCCATCGCGATCCTGATCTCCGGCACGCTCGCGTATTTCCGCCTGCCGGTCGCGCCGCTGCCGAACATCGCGTTTCCGGTGATCGTCGTGCAGGCGAACATGGCGGGCGCGAGCCCGGACATCATGGCGGCGACGGTGGCCGAGCCGCTCGAGAGGCGGCTCGCGACGATGGCCGACGTCGAGGAGCTGACCTCGATCAACTACGTCGGCTCGTCGCTGATCGTCGTCGAGTTCGGCCTGAAGCGCGACATCAACGGCGCGGCGCGCGATGTCGAAGCGGCGATCCAGGCCGCGCGCGCCGATCTGCCGACCACCTTGCGCAGCAATCCGAGCTATCGCCAGTACAACCCGGCCGACGCGCCGATCATGGTGCTGTCGCTGACCTCCGACACGCTGACCAAGGCGCAGCTTTACGATTCCGCCGATTCGGTGATCCAGCAGCAGCTCTCGCAGGTACAGGGCGTCGGCCAGATCACGCTCGGCGGCGGCGCGTTGCCGAGCGTGCGCGTCGAGTTGCAGCCGGGCAAGCTCAACAGCTACGGCATCGGCATGGAAGACGTGCGCGCGGCGATCAGCGCGGCCAATGCCGACAGCGCCAAGGGCCATCTCGACGTCGGCGCTCAGCGCTATGTCGTCACGTCGAACGATCAGATCACGAAGGCGGCGCCGTATCGCGACCTCGTGGTCGCCTATCGCGACGGCGCGCCGGTGCAGTTGCGCGACGTCGCCGAGGTGCGCGACTCGAACGAAAACATCCGCAATGCGGGGCTCTTCAACGGCAAGTCGGCGATTCTCGTGATCGTCTATCCGATGCCGGGCAGCAACGTCGTGAGCACCGTGCGGCAGATCCGCAGCGTGCTGCCGTCGATCGAGGCGACGTTGCCGAGCAGCGTGCACGTGGGCGTCGCGATCGATCGCTCGGAGTCGGTCACGTCGTCGGTCGGCGATACCGAGCGCACCCTGTTCATCGCGATGCTGCTGGTGGTCGGCGTCGTGTTCATCTTCCTGCAGTCGCCGCGCGCGACGCTGGTGCCGGCCGTGGCGCTGCCGCTGTCGATCATCGGCAGCTTCGGGCCGATGTATCTGCTCGGCTATAGCATCGACAATCTTTCGCTGATGGCGCTGACGATCGGCACCGGCTTCGTCGTCGACGACGCGGTCGTCGTGCTCGAAAACGTCGTGCGCCATATGGAGCTGGGGCTGAGTCCGAAAGAGGCCGCGCTGAAGGGCGCGGGCGAGGTCGGCTTCACGGTGATCTCGATGAGCCTTTCGCTGATCGCGGTGTTTCTGCCGATCATCCTGTTTCCGGGCATCGTCGGGCTGATGTTCCACGAGTTCGCGATTACGCTGTCGATCGCGATCGTCATCTCGCTCGTGATCTCGCTGACGGTCACGCCCGCGATGTGTGCGTACGTGCTGAGCCGCGAGAACGCCGGCCATTCGAAAGCGCGCTGGGCGCGGTGGATCGAACGGCAATTCGAGCGCTTCAAGGCGCTCTACGCTCGCTCGCTGACGGCCGTGCTCGATCATGCGCGGCTCGTCATCCTGCTGCTGTTCGCGCTGCTGATCGGCAACGTGTTCCTGCTGAAGCTGGTGCCGGCCACCTTCTTTCCCGAGCAGGACACCGGCATCCTGATCGGCCAGATCATCGCCGACCAGAGCATCTCGTTCCCGGCCATGCAGAAGAAGCTCGCGCAGTTGCAGGCGATCGTGCAGAAAGACCCGGCGGTGCTGTCGGTCGCGGGCTTCACGGGCGGCCGCGCGCTCAATAGCGCGAACGTGTTTATCGAACTGAAGCCGCTGTCGGAGCGCCACGCGACGGCCACCGAGGTCGTGAACCGGCTGCGGCCCAAGCTCAACGAAGTGTCGGGCGCGCGGCTCTTCCTGCAGGCGCAGCAGGACTTGCGTATCGGCGGCCGGCAGTCGGCGGCCGAGTATCAGTACACGCTGACGAGCGACGATTCCGCCGCGCTCTTCAAGTGGACGCCGAAGCTCGTCACCGCGCTCGCGAAGACGCATGGACAACTGCTCGACGTGAACTCGGACCTGCAGCAGAACGGCCTGCAAACCTATGTGAAGATCAATCGCGCGACGGCGGCGCGCTACGGCTTCGCGCCGAACCAGGTCGACAACGTGCTGTACGACGCGTTCGGCCAGCGCACCGTGTCGACGATCTACAACCCGCTCAACCAGTACTTCGTCGTGATGGAAGTCGCGCCCGAGTACTGGCAGTATCCGCAGGCGCTCGACCATATCTATCTGAGCACGGCCTCGGGCAACCCGGCCGGCACGGCCGCCACGCAGATGCCGGGCGCCACGGTGTCGGCGGCGAGCGCGCAGAGCGGCAGCGCCTCATCCAACACCAACGCGCGCAATGCGAATGCGCAGTCGAACGCGACGAACAACAGCATCGCCAACAGCAAGGGCGGCAGTTCGACCGGCAGCGCGGACAGCACGGCCGCCGAAACGATGGTGCCGCTCTCGGCGATGGCCTCGTATTCGAACAGCCACACGGCGACCCAGGTGAATCACCAGAGCGGCCTCGTGGCCGCGACGATCTCGTTCAACCTGCCGCCCGGCGGTTCGCTGAGCCAGGCGGGGCAGACGATCGAGAGCACGAGCCGCGAGATCGGCATGCCCGCGAGCATTCACGGCGCGTTCGCGGGCGCGGCGGCGGCCTATTCGCAGTCGGTCGGCACGGTGCCGCTGCTCGTGATCGCGGCGCTCGGCGTCGTGTATATCGTGCTCGGCGTGCTGTACGAAAGCTCGATCCATCCGCTGACGATTCTCTCGACGCTGCCGTCGGCGGGCATCGGCGCGACGCTCGCCTTGCTGATCTTCAACACGCCGTTCTCGGTGATCGCGCTGATCGGCATCATTCTGCTGATCGGCATCGTCAAGAAGAACGGCATCATGATGGTCGACGTCGCGATCCAGTTGCAGCGCCAGGAGCGCATGCCCGCGCGCGACGCGATTCACGCGGCCGCGCTGATCCGCCTGCGGCCGATCATGATGACGACGTTCGCGGCCGTGCTCGGCGCGGTGCCGCTCGCGGTCGGCATGGGCCAGGGCGGCTCGCTGCGTCAGCCGCTCGGTATCACGGTGATGGGCGGCCTGCTCCTGAGCCAGGTGTTTACGCTGTACACGACGCCGGTGATCTATCTGTACCTCGACCGCCTGCGCGCGCGGCTCGTCAGATGGTCCGACGGCCTGCGCTGGAACCGCGACGCGAAGCCGGGGCAACCGGATACGAAGGCATGACCATGAAGATTTTCATCACACGTTTGGGTGCGCGGGATTCGGCGCAGCGTGCGCGTAGCGCGAGCCGTGCTTCGGCCCGTGGCGGCGATGTCGGCCGCGCCGGTTCATGGCGTTGGCCGTCCGCCGCGACGCTCGCCGTTACGCTGCTCGCGCTGCTGAATGCCGGCTGCATGGTCGGCCCCGACTATCACCGGCCGCAGGTGCGCGTGCCCGCTACCTATGCCGAACTGCCGGGCTGGACCCAGGCCGAGCCCAACGCGGGCGCGCCGAAGGGTACGTGGTGGACCGCGTTCAACGATCCGCTGATCGACGAACTCGAACCGCTTGTCGCGGTATCGAACCAGACCGTGCGCGCGGACTACGCGAACTACCAGGAAGCGCTTGCCGAAGTGCGCGCCGCGCACGCGAGCCTGTTCCCGACGATCGGCGCGACCGGCTCGGCCACGCGCGAGCGCGCCTCGGCCACGACGCTGAACGGCACGGCGACGCGCATCGCCAACGCGGGCTCGCTCGAAGGCAACGTCAGCTGGGCGCCGGACCTGTGGGGCCAGGTGCGCCGCACGGTCGAGGAGAACGCGGCGAACGCCCAGGCCACCGAAGCGACCCTCGCGAATGCGACGCTCTCCGAGCAGGTGGCGCTCGCGACCGCGATCATCGAACTGCGCACGAGCGACGCGAACATCGACCTGTTGCAGCAGACCGTCGTCGCGTATCAGCACTTTCTCGACGTCGTCACCGAGCAGGACCGCGCGGGCACGATTGCGCCGAGCGACGTGATTACCGCGCGCACGCAGCTCAATACCGCGAAGTCCGATCTGATCGCGCTCGGCGTTGCGCGCGCGCAGTACGCGCATGCGATTGCGGTGCTGGTCGGCAAGAACCCGGAAGAACTGTCGATCGCTCACGATCCCGGGATGCCGGTGCTGCCGTCGGTGCCGGTCGGCGTGCCGTCGACGCTGCTCGAACGCCGGCCCGACATCGCCGCGGCCGAGCGCAAGATGGCCGCGCAGAACGCGGCGATCGGCGTCGCGGTGTCCGCGTATTACCCGGAGATTTCGCTCTCGGGCGCGGCCGGTTTCACGCAGTCGCCGCTGGCCGGTCTGCTCAAGGTGGCGAACTACGTGTGGTCGCTCGGCGCCAGCGCGAGCGAAACGCTGTTCGACGGCGGCCTGCGCAGCGCCGACGTCGATGCGGCGAAAGCGGCCTACGATTCGGCCGTCGCCAGTTATCGCGGCACGGTGTTGACGGCGTTCCAGAACGTCGAGGACGGTCTGTCCGGCTTGCGCATTCTCGCGGAGCAGGCCGACGTGCTCGAAGCGGCCGTGCGCGACGCGAACCGCGGCGCGGAGATCGCCTTCAACGAGTACCAGGCCGGCACCGTCGACTACACGACGGTCGCGACCGCGCAGGCCACGCAACTGAGCACGCAGCAGACCGCGTTGAACGTGCAGGAGTCGCGGCTGTTGCATGCAGCGTCGTTGTTCGGCGATCTAGGGGGCGGGTGGTCGGCGGATCAGTTGCATGACCCGCGTGGCGGGAGTGCGCGCGCGGCGGCGCAAAGCGGGGAGGCGGGGGCGGCTTCTGCGGCGGCGGTTTCCTCTGCTGCGGCTGCATCCGCTGCCGTGAGCAACGGTGGCGCGAATCCGCCATGACGGTGCATCCACGGGCGGGTTGGCCCGTCTGCCGGTAACACGACACGACAAAAGGCCGCGCGCCGTTGCGGATATCATGCGCGGCTTGTCTTATACGAAGGCACATGACGGCATACGAAGACATACGCAGCATCACACAAGGAGAAACAGGCGTGGCAGGCACCAACGAGCACGAAGTCGACGAGAACGACAGCCGCGACCCGGCCGCACCGCGCGGCGAGCTGGCGGCGCAACCCGGCGAACCGCCGTCCGGCAATATGACCGTGCTCGGGCTGTTCATGATTTTTGCGCGCATCGGTCTGACGAGTTTTGGCGGCGGCCTGAGCGGCTGGTTCCTGCGCGAGTTCGTGCACGACCGCCACCTGATCAGCGAGGACGAATTCCTCAACGGCCTCGCGCTGTCGCAGGCGTTGCCGGGCGTCAACGTGAAGAATCTGGCGATCTGGGTCGGCTATCGCCTGTTCGGCTGGCGCGGCGCGATTGCGGGGTTCTGCGGCATCATCCTGCCACCGGCCGTGGTGATCGTTCTGCTCGGCGTGTTCTTCGCGGCCATCGCCTCGTTTCCGCTCACGCATGTCGCGCTCGCGGGTGCGGCGGCCGGCGCGATCGGCTTGTCGTTGTCGATGGCGATTACGGCGGCGCACCGTCTGCCGCGCCGCGTGTTCCCTTATTTCGTGCTGGCCGCGACGTTTGCGGCCGTCGCGCTGTTTCGCGTGTCGCTCGTGTGGACCGTGCTGATCGGCGGCGCGATCAGCATCGGCTATGAATATGTGCGCGCTGCGCGAGTCATGGATCGTGAGCCGTGAGTGGTAGTAGGCCGTGTCGTTATACGCAATGTGTCTGCTGTGCCGTGGCATCGAAATAGCCGGTTGACTTTCAATGACATGGTGCAGCGTTTGTAAGCTGTTCGTGCTCCACGTTTGCAATCCGCTTCGCGCGTATGCCTTGATGTCTGCGGCAAAGTCCATCGCAGGCGGCAAGCCATAGCAAATGGTCCTGACGCCGTGTTTTCTGTCGCTTTTGCGAGGCACGATGGGTATTCCAGCGTACACAAATGTTGACATTTCGTTGTCCAGCGGAACCCCAAAATCATCCATCGCCCATTCCATATCGCTGTAGGCACCTGTTAGCTTGGCAGCCCAAACAATGACAGAGGAATTCGGAATGTTGGATCAACAGGATTCCGACGGCGTGCGCGTGGTGCTCAGTGCGCCGCAATTGGCTGCGGTACTGGCTCGCCAGTCGATCAGCCAGTCGGAGATGTCTTTCAATTGGATCTGGGGCGGTCTTCAGATCGTGGGTGGCGTGCTGGAAATGGTCGGGGCTGGGGCGCTCTGCGTGCTGCCCGAACCGACCATGGCGAGCAAGGCGGGATAATGGGCAATATCAGAAGTAGTGCGCGTCCACACGACACAAGTCCAGAATTGGGCGAAGTCTTCAGGTAGTGGTGGTCCCCTTACACTGATGCAGCACGTTGCGGGTGATGTCGGCTATGGAATAGAGAGGCAGACAGGAAAACTGACACGGATGAATGAGGTTGTCGTTGTGCTGAAATATCAAACCTGCAATGGAATGCCATACTACATTCTCACAGCTTACGTCGGATGAAGGAAAAAGTTATGCTGTCGGATCGCTACCCAAACCTGTATCAGTTGTTTGGCGCATACTTTAATCAGGATTCTGATTTATGGGGAGACACGATTCCGGAGATTGTTTCGTGCTACAGAAGGGACTGCCCACGGGAAAATCACCTCGAAATGATCCGCGAGATAGACTCGTTCATAAGCGAGCACCCGAATGATCTGGATTCTGCATTTGAAAAGGATTACGGACAGGATCTTGACCCGATGTTATGGGGCCATACAACTGCTTCGTTTCTCGAAGAATTGAAACACCTTCTGAGTGAGCAATAATCCGCCGGTTGCCGCGGGCACCGAAGGGCCGCGGCAACCAGGCACCCTTATCTCGCAGGCCCCCGCTTCATAAGGGGCTTGCGAGATAGGTATAACGTCATGGCGTTAGCCGCAGCTCGGGCAGTCAAACTTAAGAAGAACTCATCACGTGTCCAGAACGCTCATCGCACTGTTTTCGGTTTTTGCTCCGCTGTCGATCGTGACCGTCGGCGGCGGCCAGGGTGTCGTCGCCGAGATTCAGCGACAGGTCGTCGACGTGCATCACTGGATGACGCATGCGCAATTCCTCAGCGACTTCGCGATTGCGCGGCTCGCGCCCGGCCCGGGATCGCTGCTCGCGACGCTGATCGGCTGGCAGGTCGGTGGACTCGGCGGCGCCGTCGTCGCGACGCTCGCGTTATTCGGGCCGACCGCGTTTCTGATGTACGCGGTCGTGCACGTGTGGAACCGCCACGAGGGCGCGCGCTGGCTCAACGCCTTGCAGGCCGGTTTGCGGCCCGTTGCGGCGGGCCTGATTCTCGCGGCCGTCTATGTGCTGGTCGAGCAGCTCGAAGGCGGCTGGATTGCATGGCTTACCGCCGCGATTGCCACGCTGCTCGTGATGAAAACGCGCATCAACGCCTTGGTGCTGATTGCGGGCGGCGCGGTCGTGTTCGTGCTCGCGCATTTCGCGGGGCTGCTTTGAGTTAAGGCGCGCGCGATTCAACGCCCGGAAAGAACCGCATCCTCAATTTCATAGCGCTCGTCGCCGATCGAAATCAGGTTGATGCCGGCGTTATTCCGGGTCAGCGTATTGCCCGGCATCGGTCGATCGCCTGCTTTCATGGCCGCGCCGAGTACTCGTCCGTGCGCGTTGAACAGGATCACGCGCGTATTGCCATCGGGCCAGTAGATTACGACGCTCGCGGAGCGATTGTCGTGATGCACGACACCGTACTTGCACATGGTCTTCGTCTTGCCGCCGCCGCGCTCGCAGGGCAGCGTGCCGGTCGTGCTGAAATGCATGTCCTTGTCTTGCGTCTGCGCGGGCCAGCTTCGATCGTCGGCGGCGGGACCGTCCTCGGTGGCAATCGAAATCAGCGTCACGCCATCCGCTTCTCCCACCACGCGCGCACGTCGATGGTCGAGAATCGCATGCACGTCGGCGCTATTGCGCAGGCCCGGACAGCCGACGAGCATTGCCGTATGGTCGAGATAGTTCGCGGTCGCGGACGATTCGCCGAGCCGCCGGCATACATCGCCCGCATGCGGATAGCCATCGCCGAGCACCACGAACGACGCGGGCCACGCAAAATGCTTCGCGTTTGTCGTCGTGTTTATTGCTGTGCTTGCCGCGGCGATTGCCGAAGCACTGCCCCAACTCAAAGCGGCCGCGACGAGTGCCGTCAGCGTGGTATTCGAAGCAAAAGTGGCGGCAAAAGACCGGCTCGCGCATTTCATCGACTGTCTCCTCGCGTCGCTCATTGCCGTGTCGAGCCGCTTGCCAACGCGGCCTGCGCGCGCTGCAACCACTCGCGGTTATGTTCCCGCGCGTGACGCGGCCAGTGCCGCGCATCCTGAACGATTTCCGCGTACAGACTCTCGGCGCGCTGGCGATCGGCGGCGTCGGCCTGCGTGGCCAGCCAGTCCGCGAACAGGCAGCGCGGCGCGACATCGCTCGCACAGGTGAGCGCCTGCTCGAAGGCGGCGCGCGTGCCCGGCGCACCGAGCGCGGCCAGCGTGCGCGCATACAGCAGCGCCGGCTCGCCCTGATTGCGCGCCTGCGGATTGCCCGAGAACAGATTCGCCAGCGTCGCGTCGGCGGCCGTGTAGTCGCGCAGCGCGAACTGCGAGCGCGCGAGACCGAGCAGCAAGACCGGATCGTTGGCGAAAGGTCCGTTTGCCGCCGCCTGGAAATGTTCGAGCGCCTCGCGCGCCTCGCCGGCCGCGAGCAAGGCCTCGCCGAGCCGCATGCGATGCTGCACGGTCGGCGCCTGATCGAAAGCGGCGCGCGCTTCACGCAGCGCGCGATTCGGATCGACGAATTGCGTAATGGCCTGGGTTGCGACGCGCGCGCCACGCGAATGCCGCAGACCCGGCAGATAGATCGCGAACAAATAGACGATGCTGCCGAGCATCGGAAAAGCGAACAGAATGAACAACCAGTAAAGGCCTTGTCCATTGCGTATCGCGTGGACGGCGAAAAAAATCGCAATGATGACGTGAAGACCGATTCCGAAGAAATAGGGCATATCGATTCAACCTTGGAGCCTGAAGGAGCGCGAGGGCGCATGAGCCGACGCCTGAGCCACACATGGTGGCATATGGTGGCACACGGCCGCGCCGGATTTCGACCGCACAGTGTATTACAGCGCGGCCCATGCGTATCCCCCGCAGCTGCCGAGCTTAACCGGCGCGCAGATACGCGAACAGCAAGGACAGCGCCACGACGACGATGCCCGTCGCCACGACGAGGTGATTGGCCAGGAGTCGACGCATCGCAAGTCTCCTAAACGAAGCTGTAGCGTTCGGAATGGTAGCGCGTGCGCGGCACGTCCATCTCGCCGAGCGCGCGTTCGATCGCATCCATCATCGGGTCCGGTCCGCAGATGAAGTACTCGTGATCCGCATAGCCCGGCGGCAGATGGCGCCGGAACATGGCCGCATTGATGTGCCCGGTCTCGCCGCTCCAGCCCTGGGGCGGTTCCGCCAGCACGTAGACGACGCGCAGATCGAGCCTCGCCTGCAGCGCATCGAGTTCCTCGCGAAAGGTCAGCGAATCCCAGTTCTTGCCGCCGTACAGCAGCACGAGCGGACGTGAGTCGCCGCGATCGGCGAGCGTGCGGATCATGCTCATCATTGGCGTAATGCCGATGCCGCCCGCGATCAGCACGTGCATGTCGGTCGGCTGGCCGATCGTGAACGCGCCGTACGGTCCGTCGAGATAGACGCGCTGGCCGGCCTCGATCGTCTTGACCTGGCTCGTGAAGTCGCCGAGATTGCGGATTGTCATTTCGACGCGGCCCTGCGCGGCTTCGGCGCTCGACGAAAACGAAAAGGGATGGCCGGTGATTCTGAACGGACTGCCCCATACGGTAAGCCAGCCGAATTGCCCCGGCTTGAAGCGGAAGCCCGCATGTCCGTCGGGCTGCATGACGAGCGTCGTGGTGTCGCCGCGTTCGCTGCGCACTTCGGTGATGCGATAAGGCCGACGCAACATGAAGAGCGGCTTGAAGAGCCGCACGTAGAGCAGCAGCGCGATCCAGAACAGCGTCATGCCGATCCACAGCGCGCGCTTGAGCGGATCGGCGAGATAGAAGCCCCAGCCGATCATGTGCAGCACGCCGCCGAAGATCGCGATCAGCGCGAGGGCGATGTGCGACAGATGCCAGAGTTCGTAGGGGATTTTCAGTTGTTTGCGCCACAGCGCGGTAATCACGAGCACGATCACCGCGCCGATCGACAGCACCGCGAACCATGCGCCCCACGGTACTTCGCCGAGCGACGCGGGCATGGCGAGCTTGTCGGAGCCGATCGCGAGCAGGATCAGCGGATGAACGACGACGAGGCCGACCGCGAGCAGCGAAACGCGCCGATGGAAATGGTAGATGACGTCCTCGCCCCACGGCTCGGTCACGTGACGAAAGCGCGCGGTGAGTCCGAATTGCAGACCCATCATCGCGAGGCCCGAATAGCCGAGCGCCACCGAGAACTCGGTGCCGAAGCCGCGCGCGGGCGGCAGCGTGCCGGCCAGCAGCGCGAACAGCGGGGCGAGAATGAACAGCAGATAGATGGCGGACCAGATGGTCTTGCGCGCGAGATCGTGAGACTGCATGAGTGCCTCTTTATGGGAGCGGCGAATTATGGGAGCGGCGAAACGGGAGAAACGGGCGGACCGCGCGGGCGGCGAAAGGGTCGCGGCGCGCTCAAACGCGGCCCGGAAGTGATGCTCACGGCGCGCTTATGGCGTGCCTGCGGCCTAATTCACGGCGCGCTCGTTGCACGCTCGTGGCGTATTCGCCTTGCGTTCAGACGCACGTCGTGAGCAGCAGCGCGGGGCCGAACGTAATGACGGTCGCAACGAGCGCCGCGATCAACGTCCAGATGACGACGCTGTGCATGAACGAACTGATGGGCTCGGGTCCGGGGTCGTGCCGCGCGGCGGCGCGATAGCGCCACAACCCGCCGATCGCGACCAGATGCAGCAGCAGCACGATTGCGAGACTCGCGCGCAACGGACCAGCCGACCATGCGAACGCGCAGCCGATCGCATGCAGCGCATAGAGAATCACGAGCGCGAGGCACCAGATCGTGAAGCCGGCGGCGAGCCACCACACACGCCGCGGCGCAAGCGGGCGTCCGTTCATGGCTTTGCTCCGAGCATCGCGACGAGGCCGGGCAGCGCGAGCACGAGGCCGAGCGCGACGATGGCGGTCGCGAGCGTGTAATCGACCCACAGGCGCGTGAGGCGCAAGTCCGTGAGCCGTCGCGCGGAGATGAAGCCGGCGCCGAGGCGCAGCATGTTGCTGGCGAGGAACAGCAGCCCGACGCCCGCATGGATCGCGACGTAGGTGAGCAGCGCGGCGGCGGTCGCGCCGAGCGCATGCTCGCGCGGATTCGGCATCACGCCGTTGATGAGCATCACGTCGGCGACGAGCGCCACGCCCAGCGCGAGCGCGGTCAGCGCGATCGTGCCGTGCGGTTTGCGCTCCGCGGCGGCCGCGCGCAGCGAGCCGCGCGTCGTGGCCGCCGCGACCGCGAGCGCGACGAGCGTGACGAACGCGAGCAGACGGCTCGGCTGTGGCGTGACGGCGGCCGGCCAGTTCGGCGCGGCGATCCACAGGTAGAACGTGCCGAACACGAGCGAGGTGAACAGCGTGCCGTTCGCGACGAGCGTGCAGACCAGCGCGAGCCACGACGGCGCGCCGGCTACTTCGGTATGCGGCGGTACGCTGACGCCGCGGCCCACGGGCAGCGCGCCGTAATCGCGCGCATGGCCGGCGCTTTGGCCCGCGTAGACGAAGAGGCCGAACGTCACGAACGCGAAGGCGAGCGACAGCCAGTAGAACTTGAACAGCATCGCCAGCACCGCCACGCAGGTGACGGTCGCGGTAATGAGCGGCAGATAGGTCGGGCGCGGCAGCACGATCAGCTGCTCCGGCTCGCCCGAGGTCATATGCACGCCGAGCGCTTCCTGCCAGCCGTTGCGCGTGAAGCCGAGATAGCCTTCGCCGCGCGCGAGCGAGGCCGCGAGCCGGCTGGGGCCGACCTGTTCGGTGTGCGCGTCGACGTGCGGAATCGATGCGAATGCATAGGGCGCGGGCGGAATCGGCATGGCCCATTCGAGCGTGGTCGATTCCCACGGATTACGCCGCACCCGCCGGCCGAAACGCAGCTGCACGAGGATGTCGATCGCGACGAGGGCGAAGCCGATCGTCATGACGAAGCTACCCAGCGACGACAGCAGATTGAGCCCGTTCCAGCCTTCGTCGCCGCTATAGGTGAAGATGCGTCGCGGCATGCCGAGCAGGCCGGTCAGGTGCATCATGAAGAACGTCATGTTGAAGCCGATGAACACGAGCCAGAACGCCGGTATCGAGAGCTTGTGCACGGCGGTGCGGCCGGTCAGCAGCGGCAGCCAGTAGTAGAACGCGGCCAGCATCGGAAACGCGAGCGCGCCGGCCACCACGTAATGCATGTGCGCGACGACGAAGTAGGTGTCGTGTGCCTGCCAGTCGAACGGCACCATCGCGAGCATCACGCCGGTCAGGCCGCCGCAGGTGAACACGAAGAAGAAGCCGAAGATGTACAGCATCGGCACGTCCCAGCGCGGCCGGCCGTGCGACAGCGTGGCGAGCCACGCGAAGAACTGGATCGCGGTAGGCACCGCGACGATTGCCGAGCCGGCCGAGAAGAACGCGAGCGCGAGATGCGGAATGCCCACTGTGAACATATGGTGGACCCAGATACCGAAGCTCAGGAACGCGAGCGCGATGATCGCGACGACAATCGCCTTGTAGCCGACGAGCTTTCTTCTCGCGAAGACCGGGATCATGGTCGAGAGCACGCCTGCCATCGGCAGGAAGATGATGTAGACGTCGGGGTGGCCGAACAGCCAGAACAGATGCTGCCAGAGTAGCGGGTCGCCGCCGCGCGTCGGATCGAAGAACGGCAGGTTGAAGGCGCGTTCCACTTCGAGCAGGATCGAGCCGAGAATCAGCGGCGGAAATGCGACGATCATCATCATCGCGGTCACGAGGATGTACCACGCGAAGATCGGCATGCGGTCGAGCGACATGCCCGGCGCGCGCATCTTCAGGATCGAGACGACGATCTCCATCGCGAGCGAGAGCGCCGAGATCTCGACGAAGGTGATGCCGAGCAGCCATACGTCGGCGTTCAGCCCCGGTGTGTAGACATGCGAACTCAGCGGCGTGTACATGAACCAGCCGCCGTCCGGCGCGCTGCGCAGAATGAGCGAGACCGTCAGGATCGTGCCGCCGAACAGATAGCACCAGTAGCCGTACGCGGTGAGACGCGGAAACGCGAAGTCGCGCGTGCCGAGAATTTTCGGCGTGAGATAGACCGCGAAACTTTCCACCATCGGAATCGCGAACAGAAACAGCATCATCGAACCATGCATCGTGAAGACCTGGTTGTAGGTCTCGACGTCCATGAAGGCCGCGTGCGGCGTGGCGAGCTGTACGCGCGTGAGCATGCCGAGAATGCCCGCGATCGCGAAGAACACGAACGAGGTCATCATCATGCGCATGCCGAGCACGCTATGGTTGACCGCGGCGAGTCTCTGCACGCCAGGCCCGGTGGCCCAGATCGCGGCAAGCTGACGGTGCAGCCGCAACGCGCTTATGCCCTGCGATTGCGGCTCGATGGGCACGCTCATTTCCTTATCTCCCCGGTGGCGGCGCTTCTGACGGCGGCGGAAAAGTCTTCGGAACGATCGACGATCACGCTGAAATGCATGCCCGCGTGGCCGATGCCGCAAAACTCGTTGCATTGTCCGGAGTACTCGCCCGGCTGATCGGCTTCGATGCGCAGGCGGTTTTCATGACCTGGCAGCGCGTCGATCTTGCCGGCGAAGCGCGGAATCCAGAACGCGTGCACGACGTCCCGGCTCGTGACGACGATATCGACCGGCGTGCCCGCCGGCAGATGCAGCACGTTCTCGGTTTCGACGTTGCCCTCGTCCGGATAGCGGAAGGTCCAGCGCCATTGCTGCGCGATCGCTTCGATGCGCATGGGCGCGTGCGCGCGCAGCGGCAGCAGCAGTTCGCCCGCATAGAGCGCATAGCCGATCAGCGGCAGCAGAACCACGGCGGGCAGCACGAGGCCGCCGAGCACGATCCAGCGCGCGGGCGACACGCGCGAGCCCCAGCCCGGATAACGGATCACGAGGCAGAACAGCACGAGCACCAGCGCGAACAGCAGCGCCGCGCCCGCCAGCATGACCCACCATAGTCCGGCGATGGACGCCGCCGCGGGACCGGAAGGCTCGAGCGTCGACAGCGGACCGGTGCAGCCGCATAACGCCGCGATCAATCCCGCTTGGACCATCAACCGCAAACGGCTATGATAGTTCGCATGATTAAGCATTCGACGCGAGGAGCTTTCATCATGGCAAAACAAGGCAATTCCGGATCCGAAAGCAGAAGCGAAGTCCTGCTGGAACTGTTGCGGCTCGATGCGGGCTCGGCCGTTGCACTCGTCGGTCATCCTATCCACGTGATGATGGTGCATTTCCCGATCGCGTTCGTCGTCGCGACGCTGGGCGTCGACGTGCTTTACTGGTGGACGGGCGATCCGTTCTGGGTGCGTGCCGGTTTGTGGGCGGCTGGCTTCGCATTCTGGAGCGGCGTGGCCGCGAGCTTCGTCGGCACGGCCGAGTTGTTGCTCGTGCGCGGCATCCGTCTCAGGGAAGCGAGCTGGTCGCACGCGGTCGCCGCGATGACGCTCGTCGCAATCGCGGGCGCGAACTGGGGCGTGCGGCTGTTCTACCCCGAGCAGATCCTGCCGCATGGTCTCGCGCTGTCGGTGCTCGCCTCGGTGATGACGGGCTTCGCCGGCTGGCATGGGGGCAAGCTCGTGTTCGATCATGGCGTGGGTATTCTGGTTTCGCCGAAGGAGTGATGCAGCCAGCGGCCAAGTCCGCCGGGCTCGAACAGATGCGGGGCAAGCAGGTTTGAGTCGATGTGCGGTTTGGCCAGCACGATCCAGATGATCGCGACGATCACGACCACGTACGCGACGCTCAGCACGATCAACGATGCGCGGCTGAAACGGCCGTCGGGCAGAAACACGTCATGCAGCATGAGGCCGGCCACGACGTGCAGCATCGCCATGATGCCGACCAGCACCATCTTCAGCGAGAACCATTCGACGAAGGTGGCCTGCAGAAAAATCAACACCGTGCCGCTCGCAATCGCGACGAAGGCGGCAGGCGAAGTCAGTTCCACATAGACCATGCGCGTGATGCGGTGCAGGCGATCGAGCTCGGTGCCTTCCGTTTGCGCGCCGCGTTGCCAGAACAGGAACGGCAACACGATCAGGCCGCCCGACCATAGCGCAATCGCGGCGAGATGAATGAATTTCAGAAGGGTCGTCACAGTGCGGGCTCTCTGACGTGCAGGCTGGACCAGGCAAGCCGAAGTCCCGCGATGAAGTAGGGGATCATTCCGAGTACCCACATCAGTAGTCCTGCGAGTTGCTGGTCGGCGAGCGGCGTGAGCCCCCATGCGGCCGTGGTCGCGAAGTGCGCGACATAGAGCGGCACCGGCGCGAACACGATCAATGCGCCGAGCAGGCCCATATGTCCTATCGTCGCGACGAGCGCCATCAGTGCCGCGCCGGTCGGCACCGATGGCGAGAAGATGCTGCGCCACATGAACCATGCGCTGCCGAGCAGCGTGAGTTGCATGAGCCAGTAGGCCGGCACCGTGGAGAGCCCCCACGCATAGGGGCCGGGTGCATGCCAGAGCCAGATGAACACCGCATGCGCGGCGACTACCGGCACGAGCGGTGGACAGGCGAGGCGCGGCAATGGAAACGCGAGGGCGAGCAGCGGCGCAATAGCCGCGATCAGAATGATGTGGTGAGTGACGCGCGCCGAGAACAAGGCCGACGACAGCGCGCATAGCGGCGAGACGAATACGACGACCATCAGCGCAATGACCGCCCAGGCCGCGCGTGCATTGTCGGAGCGGCCGCTCGCCACCACGAAGGCGAGCGCGGCGAGTGCCACGAGCAACAGCGGGTCTGTATTCCAGTGTAGCCACACGCTGCCGGGGACAGCGGCGGGGCCACAATAGGCGACCAGAAAATATGGCATGGCGCAATATCTTCAGCTAGTCCAGGTTTCGCACCTCACGTTGAACGCGCGGAATAAGAAACTGGAGAATGGTTGGGATGGCTGATGATCTTATTGATTGCCCATGTACTGTAGCGTAAATAATCTGTTTAGGGTCGGCTATCTGGACGTCATTGCTTTTTGCATTGCATAAAAGATTGTGAATTTTTCATGCGGAATGTGAATTATGAAAAAAAACGGTTCTATGCAATGACATCGATATACGTGCGATGGTGCGACGCAATACGGCCATGCTGATAGACGGAGTGGGTCGAGTGCTCATGGGCGCGCGATCTATTCGCGTGCTTCCGGATCAATTGAATTGATTTGAATGGTGGCGTTGAAATTGCACCACCATTGGCATTGGAGCCGTATTGATGAGAATAGGATAGGGGGCGTGGTGAATGGGCGTCTTTACGATAATGTTGCTATTCGTTCTTTACAGCCGTGGGCGTTCCAGTTGTATCCATTGCCGCACGGAGTCTCGTTGCCATTGATCGTTTGCATAGTCCTTCAATCTTTGCGGCACCGGGTCACCGTTCAATACGAGGCGATTCAACATAAGCGCGAGATCCGTATCGGCAATGCACCACTCGCCGAAGAGATTGGACGAATCGTGCGGAAGCAGCGCTTCGACTGCTGCGAATAATTTCTGTGCCGCATCTTCGGCGGTCGCGGAAAGCGGGCCGCCACGCACGCCATAAAAGATGACTTCGGTCGAGCGTTCCTGGCGGATCGGCAATAGATCGCTGCGCAGCCATGCCTGCACCTGGCGCGCCCGCGCGCGCAGATAGCGGTCTTGCGGATAGACCGGCGTTTGGGGAAAAGTCTCGTCGAGGTATTCGGTAATCGCCGACGATTCGGATAACGCGAAATCGTCGTGGACCAACGTTGGTACGCGTTGTGTCAGCGAGCGGGCGGCATACTCTGCCTGACGATTCGCGTTGCTTGCGAGATCGACGGTGGAAAGATCGAATGGCAATTGCTTCTCGCGAAGCGTGACGAAAACGGACATCGCATACGGGCTGGCGAATTGGACATCCGTGTAGAGGCGCAGATGCGGTTGCAAAGTACTCTCCATCGTTGTGGTGTTGTCTTGCGTATCGAGCCTGAGGGGCGTTTCCCTCGGAGAAGTCCAAGCTTCAATACTAAACCGTTCTTACATCGGGCATCGCGCCTCGGGACATCCAGCTGGCTTCGGGTCTGTTTTTGAAAAATCTCCGCATAGGGGCTTCAAAAAAATAATTTTGTTGCTACAATGGCGCCCCTCTGCCCAGGTGGCAAAGGGGTAGACGCACTCAAAGCGCTGTCCAGGCCTTGGCTGACGGGGTTGTCAGCGGTAAAGGGTCCAGTGCGTCCCGAGTTGTATGCAGTGCCGACGTGGTGAAATTGGTAGACACGCTATCTTGAGGGGGTAGTGGCGAAAGCTGTGCGAGTTCGAGTCTCGCCGTCGGCACCAAAGTCATGTTCCGTAGCCAGCCGCGCTGCGGGCTACTAGCAGTTCTTCTTCCGCAGCTATCTGCTGCACGCTCCCCGTTCAAAGACCCGTTGAATCAGACGACGACGCCCGAGGGTAGTCCCGCGACGTGGTCATAAATTTCTCCCGGCCGCGTGAACCATACTTTGTCGCGATTCGCATGATTGACGATGTATTTCAAAGCTCGTTTGATTGCGCGTAATCGATACGGCTGGCCGACAATCATGGTGTGCAAGGCGACGCCACATACCAACGGATGCTCTTCCGATTGTTCAAGCATTTCCTCGAACTGATCGACGATCATGCGCTCGAACTCCTCAGCGGAGTGGTGACGGATCAGTACCTGGGGCGAGTCGTTGATTTCAAACGGATACGGTAGCGACAGAATCGGGCCCGAGCGCGTTTGCATCCAGATCGGCTGATCGTCACCGGGCCAGTCCATCAGGAACTTGTAGCCGCTTTCGCGTAACAGATCGGGCGTCTGGTGGCTGACCGACATCCATGGACTCATCCAGCCTCGGACTTCCTGCTTCGCGTGGTGCTGAATCTGCTCGCGCACATGTTGCAGGAGCCTGATTTCGTCCTGCTCCCACATCTGTCCCTGACGCTCCGAATTGGTTCGTCCGTGTCCGATGATCTCGTCACCGCGAGTCCTGATCGCTTCGACAATTTGTGGTGCATAGTCGAAAACCGCGGTGTTCATCAGATGGCATGCCGGCAAACCCAATTCGTCGAGTAACTTGAAAATACGCCATACGCCGATCCGGTTTCCGTAATCGCACCATGTGAAGGCTCGATGGTCGAGGCCAGGCAATGGCGTAGAAAGCGAATGGCTGAGGCCCGTTCCGAATGCGAAGTGCTCGATATTCAGGCCGATATAGAACGCCAGTCGTTTCCCCTCGGGCCATGAATAGTTCTGGCGTTCGACAATGGGCGAGTAGCTGTAACGATTATGGTGTGGCAGTTGCATAAGTGATTGGGTAGCCGTAGTTCATTGATCAATGACGATTCGCTATTCTTCTGCGTTCCAGTCGGCTGATAAGGCGAACCAGCGGGATCAACAGCAGCAGATACAACAGGGCGGCCAAAATAATCGGCGACGGGTTGTAAAGCAAAGCCTGCGCATTTTGGGCGACCTGCAATAGCTCGGGCAGCGCGACTGCGCTCGCGATCGTTGTGAGCTTGATGATTTCGAGTGAATTGCTGACCAGATCCGGCATTACATTGCGCACCGCCTGCGGAATCTGCACATAGAAGAGCGCCTGCATGAAAGAGAGCCCCGTGGAGCGGGCGGCCTCGACTTGTCCCTTGGGGAGCGATTCGAGCCCGGCGCGAAATACCTCACCGTAATAGCAGGAGTTGTTCAATGTGAAGCACAGCACGACCGCGACGATCTTCGGGATATTGAGGTTGAGGAAGGGAAGCCCGAAGTAGATGACCATCAGCAGCACGAGTGGCGGAATGGATCGGAAGATGTCGATATAGACCACCAGTACGGCGCGCAGTAGCGGGTTCCTGGCATTCGTATATAGAACCGCCACTCCGAGCCCGGAGATCAGGCCAAATGGAATCACCAGAATCGACAGGAGCACTGTCATCCAGAGTCCCTGCAGCAATATCGGAGCGACGCTGCGATAGATGTCCAGATTGAAAAAATTGTCCAGAATTCCCTGCATGGGGTTCCTCGTCTATTCAGCGGAAGCGCCGTTCCAGATAGCGGCCGACCAGTACCACGGGCAAGAAGATCGCGAGGCTGCCGATGGCGCACATCATCAACGGAGTCGCATTGCCCGCGCTGCTGGTCGCGGACTGCGCATTGTTGAGTACCTCGGCAAGACCGACCACCGCTCCCAGCGCCGTTCCCTTGACGATGGCGATGACCCGATTGGTCAAAGGCGGTACCGTGAGTTTCAGCGCGTGCGGCCATACGACATACCACATCGTCTGCATCCAGCTCATTCCGGTCGAGCGGCCCGCTTCCATCAATCCCTTGGGGGTTGCGCGCAATCCCGCCCAGAAGATTTCTTCGGCAAAGGCAGCCAGAACGAGCGATAGCGCCAACCAGGTGGCCGCGAACGCGGACATGGATATGCCGATGTACGGGAACGCAAAGAACAGCAGAATGATGCCGACGAGCGGCGGGAGCGAGCGAAGCACATCGGCGAATACGATGATGGCGACATTGACCGTGCGCACGCCGGCAGCCCGCATGAATGCAAGCAGGAACCCGATGGTGAGGCCCGTAGCGCCCACCGCAACGCCCACCTTCACCGTGACCCACATGCCGGACAGTATGAAAAGGTAGTACTTCCCGATCACTTCGGGATTTAAGAACGTAAATATCAGCCCTTGAATATTCATCGGTGTCTCAAAGCCGGAATCGAAACCTGAACGGACATCAATGCCGCGATGTCACGCTCGATATAAAGGCCTGGGTGCGCTCATGCCGCGGCTGCTCGAAGATCTGTTGCGGTGTACCTTGCTCCAGCACGACGCCGCCGTCCATGAACACGACCCGGTCGGCCGCCGCCCTGGCGAAGCCCATCTCATGGCTGACCACGATCATCGTCATGCCCATGGTCTTGAGCTTGCGCATGGCTTCCAGCACGCTGCTGACCAGTTCCGGATCGAGCGCGCTGGTGGGTTCGTCGAACAGCACGATCTTGGGATGCAACGCAATCGAGCGCGCAATCCCGACGCGTTGCTGCTGCCCGCCCGAGAGCTGATCGGGATAGTAGCTGGCGCGCTCCAGCATGTTGACCTGAGACAACGCTTCCAGCGCACGCTGTTCCGCAGCCGCTTTAGGCAGCTTCTGCACCTTGCGCAAGGCGAGCATGATGTTGCTCAGTACCGTCATGTGAGGATAGAGATTGAAATGCTGAAAAACCATTCCGATCTTCTGTCTGACTGCATTCAGGTCGGTGCGAGGACGCGTGATGTCCTGGCCGTCGAAGTGAATGCTGCCCGAACTCACAGGCTCCAGCACGTTGCAGCATCGCAGAAGGCTGCTCTTCCCGGAGCCGGACGGCCCAATGATGAACACCAGTTCTCCGGCGCGAATGTCGAGATTGATTCCCTTGAGCACAGGGTTGTCGCCATACGACTTGTGAAGATCGCGGATGCTCAGGATGGGCTGCGAGGCGTTGTTCAGCATGAAATACCTCTACTTGGCGCAGGATAGCTTGACCGGCGTGGCGTCGTAGCCGGGCATATTCGGAATCCCTTCTCCTGGGTACACGTTTTTCGTCGTGTCCGGTGCAAAGCCCAGCCATTTGACCGCGATTTGAGCCACGATGCCTTTTTGTTTGAGGCACTTCAATGCATTCGAGATCTGATTGCGGCGCGCGGCATCGTCCTTGCGAAATGCGAAGGCCCAGGCTTGTCCAGTCTTGATGAGAAGCGTCGATTGAAGCAGGGGATTGTGTTTGGCCGCCCATGCCTGCGCGGGCACGCCCGCCATGTTTGCATCGGCTCTGCCCGAGACCACCGCCTGAATCGCATCGGCATTGGTCGGGAAAACGTTGAATTCAAAACCATATTTCGCATGGTTCTCCTGCGACCATTGCTCGTATGGCGATCCCCGATTGACCGCCAGCCGCATACCCTTCAGTTGTGCCAGCGAGGTGATCGGCGTCGCGCCTTTCTTTTGCAGCACCAGGTAGTCGGAATCCAGATAGGGCTCCGAGAACAGCATCGCGTTGGCACGTTCAGGCGTGGCGGTGACGGCCCCGAGGATGAAGTCGTACTTCTTTGCGTTGAGTGCGGGAATCAGCGCCGAAAACTGCGTGCCTTCAACCTCTATCTTATCGCCCAGTTCTTTTTCCAGCGCGTGCCCCAGATCGATCGAGAATCCTTCGAGCTGACCTTGCAAGTTGCGAAAAACGAGCGGGGCATAGGTGTCGTCAACCCCGGTGTGCAGGGTCTCGGCCTGTGCCGGTGCGATCGACATCGTCAATGCCGCGATGCAGGCCAGCATTCCCGCCCGTTTAACACCCAATCCGTATGCCATTTCTTTGTCTCCTCAAAAGTTGTTCCTGCCCGACAAGGTCGATCGTTAGCACTGCAATGGCAGCCCTTTATAGATCGAACAATTTTCTGAACAATAAACCTCGGCCATCGCGCCCCAAGCCATCAGGCACGGGGCGCTCGGGTTGCACCAGCCATTCCGACGGTCCGCACGCCAGAAACGTGCCGTCTCCCGGTTTCGCCAATAGCTGTCCGCCATTGACGACGACCTTTCCCCGGCAGATCGTTGTTTCCGGCCATCCCTGCACCTGCATGCCTTCGTATGGCGTGTAGCCCACGCGATCGTGCAGCATCTCGCTAGTGATGGTCACGTGGCGATCCGTGTCCCAGATCACGAGGTCGGCATCGCTACCGACCCGGATGACGCCTTTCCTTGGATAAAGCCCGTAGGCTTTGGCCGGATTGGCCGCGGTCAATGCAACGTAGCGCTCCAGTGAAATGCGGCCTTTGCCGACCCCCTCGGAAAAGAGCAGAGGCAGACGTGTTTCCAGACCCGGAACGCCGTTGGCGATTTCGGAGAAGCGAGTCTCGGCGCCATTCGGGAGCTTCCCGCTGCTGTCGAAGCGATAGGGCGCATGATCGGACGAAAATACGCTGAGCGTCCCGCTGGCGAGACCCGCCCATACCGCTTCCCGCGATACGCCATCTCTCGGCGGCGGCGCGCAGCAGAACTTGGCGCCTTCCAGTCCGGGCAAATCCAGGTCTTCGCGGGACAGAACCAGGTATTGCGGGCAGGTTTCGGCATATACCGGCGCGCCCATTGTCTGCGCCGCATGAATGACCTGGACGGCCTCGATACCGCCGACATGCACGATGAGCAATGGCGCGCCAGCCAGCCGCGCCAATGACACGGCGCGATAAGTGGCTTCGGTTTCCGCGAGGGGATCGTGTGCCACCTCGTGATATTTAGGCGCGGTCAGGCCTCGTTCGAGCAGCCGGGCCGTCAGCCAGCGCACCATGTCGTTGCTTTCCGCGTGCACCATGACCAGAGCGCCGTGCTGGTTGGCCGAGGCGAAAACATCGAGTATCTGGGTGTCGTTCAGCCTGACCGCGTCATACGTCATGTACACCTTGAACGACGTTATGCCGCGGGATACGGCGATCGGTACTTCCCGGGTCAGAACGTCATCGGATGCGTGGGTCAGGATTGCATGGAACGCATAGTCGATCACCGCCTTGGGTGTGGCGCGAGCCGCGTAATCGTCGATGGCGGCAAGCAATGATTCGCCACGCCGCTGCATGGCAAAAGGAATCACGGTTGTCGTGCCGCCGAACGCGGCGGAAACCGTTCCGCTGTAGAAGTCGTCCGCTCCCATGATGCCCATGCCGGACATCTGCTCGATGTGACAGTGACTGTCTATGCCGCCGGGCAGAATCAGCTTTCCGCCGACATCGAAATCCTGCCGACCGGGACATAGGTCCGGGGCCAGCGCGACAATCTGTTCGCCACGAATTCCAATGTCGATGCGATGCGTTCCATCGCCGGTGTGCACGAGACCACCGCGCAGCGTAAGGTCGAATTCAATCGTCATCAATGAATCCCTGGTCGTTGTCAGGCTGTTGAAATTCGCTGCGAGGTATGGCTCAAAGAACCTATTCAATAGTCCTGCTGGAAAATGCCGGATCGATATACCGGCTGAGCAATTCGGCCGCAGCCAGCAGCAGGCGATCCTGACCAAATCGCCCCACCAGTTGCAACCCGAACGGCATGCCGTTCGCGGACCGGCCAAATGGAATGACGATGGTCGGCAGATGCAAGAGGGTCCATAAAGCGCCCAGTCGTGGCGAGCCGGAATAGTCGAGGCCTTCTTCCGCGGAGCCTTCCGTCGCCGGGTAGATCAGCACGTCGTTGTCCTGGAACAGTTCATCGACCGAGTATCTGGCGCGCTCGACGGCGCTGCGCAGCTGCAGATAAAGGTCCTGGTCGATCTGTTCCGCGACCGCGAGGCGGTTGCGCAGAATGTCGCTCATCAGTTCGGCGTGGTTCTGGCGTTCATGCGCGAGTGAATGAGCCGCTTCATAGACGAAGATTTTTTCCTGTCCGGCAATCAGACTCTCCAGATCGGCGTCGAGGTTCAATTCGCGGACCGGCTGATTTGCCCGCATCAGAGCTTGCTGAAGTCGCGTCAGCGTATCGAAGAACGATTGCTCGACGCCGTTCCACTGTGATGATCTGCAAATGGCAAAGCGCGGTGTGCCGCATCGAACGATTTCCGAGTCGAAGTCGGGATCATTGAACGTGAGCAGATAGGCATCGCGAATCGTGCGGGTCAACAATCCAATCGTGTCCAGAGATTGACTCGTGGGTTTCAGGCCCGCACGGTTGAACAGGTCGAACGTGGGCTTGAACCCCACCACTCCACAATACGATGCCGGTCGGGCAATCGATCCGGTCGTTTGCGTACCCAGTGCGAAAGGCACCATGAAATCGGCGACTGCCGCAGCCGATCCGCTGGACGATCCCCCGGGAGTATGGGTGAGACGAAGCGGATTGCGCGTCATGGCGGGCTTGCGCGTCGCGAATTCGCTGGTGGCCGCTTTGCCGACGAGAATCCCGCCCATGCCCCGGAATTGCGACACGCATGCCGAATCGGCTTGCGGGCGATGTCCGGCATAGATTGGGGAACCGTATTCAGTCGGAAAGTCGGCGGTTTCGATGATGTCCTTTACAACGAACGGTATCCCATGCAGGTGAGGGCGATACACCTGCCTGTCCATCTTGCGTGCATCGTAAAGCGCCTTGTCCGGGTCGACGATGACAAGAGCCTGCACGACCGGGTTGCGATCCTGAATGCGCTCCAGGCACGACCGTACGAGTTGCTCGGAAGTGAGCGAGCCGGCCGCCAATTGCTGCGCGGCGGCGGAAACAGTGAGCAGATGAGCTTCGTGGATCAATTTTTTTGCCGGAAGTCAACTTGAGTGGCGGATTATAGGTAGGCCATAAATCTACGTCTAATTCTTAATTGACAGCCGATTGATTCGTATTAAGCTATCAATCGAGCCTCGCCGGATCAGCCGACTGGGGGGCGAAGAGGCCACCCCGCGGGCCACACCGCGCGTAAGTTCGTCTTCCTTCTACTCATCACCCATGTACGATCTGATTCATCTGAAGACATTTGTCGTGCTGGCGGAAGAGCTGCATTTCCGCCGGGCCGCCGAGCGCCTGCATATCACTCAGCCCCCGCTCAGCCAGCGGTTGAAGCAGCTCGAAGACTTTCTTGATGTACGCCTGCTGGAGCGCACGACGCGATCGGTCGAACTCACCAATGCGGGCAAGGTTTTTCTGGAAGGCGCACGCGAGGTGCTGAGGCGGCTCGAAACGCTCGACTTGCAGACGAAGCTCGCGTCGACAGGCAATGCGGGAAAACTGCGCATCGGCTTCGTTCCGAGCGCCGCCTATATCTTCCTGCCGATGGTGTTGCAAAAGTACAAGGCACTTCATCCGATGGTGGATATCCAGCTGGACGAAATGCCGTATCTGCGCATCCTCGATCAATTGAAGAATCATAATATCGATGTCGCGTTGCTGCGAACCTCGACGCAGGAGAAAGCGGTGAGCAATATCGTCGCAATGAGGGAGTCGCTCATTGTCGCCATCCCGCGCAGCCATCGATTGGCGAAGAGCAAGGTGGTCCGCGTTACGGACCTGCATCAGGAGCCATTCATCGCGTTTTCCGGGCGCGACTCGCCTTATTTTTCCGAGAAGATTGGCAACATCCTGTTGCAGCACCGGGTGCAACCGAGGATCGTTCAATATTCGCTATTGCCGACCATTCTCTCTTTTGTGGAAGCGGGAATCGGACTCGCGATCGTGCCGGAATCGGTCAGTCGAATCGCGAATCCGAATGCCGTCTACAAGAAACTGCTTGGCTTGCAGGATCGCGATGCGGTGGATCTGACCGCGGCGTGGCGCAGAGATCATAAATCGATTCTGCTGGCTAACTTCATTGAGATTATTCGCGAGGTGAGTCTCGTCAGTCGTCGGCGAAAACCGGGGGGAAAGGAAGTGTTCTGAGTGAACGGAGTATGGGATTCCTGTTTTACGTCGTCGGTCTGACTACCACCGTCCCTACCGAACCTCGATATCGCCGCGTGCCCTATCCCGCGGGTTATCTGTCGTGCGACGCCTGCGCGGATCATAGTCGAACTCGAGGCGCGCAGGCGTTGACTGCAATCTTGAAACCAAAATCATCCACGGCCCATTCCATACGTCGCGATTGATTGGTAGTTTGACTGGTTCAATTAATTTTACGCGAATGAACAAAGTTTTCGTCGTTCTGAAATACGAAACCTATAACGGCATGCCTATACATTCTTACCGCCTACATCGAATGAGAGAGAAATGAGTTCTTCAGAGCGCTATCCAGAAATGAACCACATTTTTAGTGTGTATTTCGGCCAGGACTTCGACCTGTTTGGAGAAACTGTTCCGGAAATTGTCGTGTGTTATAAGAAAGACAGTCCTTACCACTATAAAGAATTGAATCGCGAAATAGACTCGTTCAGGAGCGAACACCCGAACGACCTGGAGGCAGCATTCAATCAGTCGTTCAGGGATGGGTTTCGTCCCGCAGGGGCGGGCTACACGACCGCCTCTTTCCTTGAGGAATTGAAGCGGCTTCTGAGCGAGTAACCGCACCTACCACGCCGGGCTCAACATCGGTTTGCCGATACCCGGCGGCCCACCATCAGCACACTACCATTCAAAACTCACCCCGATACGCAAACAACCCCGGCAGTCCCCCGCTCATCACAAATAGAACCTTCTGCCCCGCAGCATACTTCCCACTCGTCACTCCTTCCACCAGTCCCGCGAACGCCTTCCCGCTATATACGGGGTCGAGCAGAAGACCTTCCGTCGACGCCAGCAAACGAACGGCAGCACGCATGCCATCCGTGGGGATGCCGTACCCTTGGCCGAGTTGCGCTTCATCGATCGAAACGTCGCTCTGGTTCACGCGCAGATTGGGATCGATAAGCTGAAGCGTTTGATTCGCTTTATCGAGCGTCGTGGCGTGCGCGTGAGCGGCATCGCCATAGACCGTGAATCCGGTAATACGCGACGGGTCCAGGCCGAGTGCGACAAAACCCGCAATCAGTCCTGCATGCATGCCGCCGCTTCCATTGGGTATCACGATGCGATCGAAAGACAACTCCGCCGCGCGCGATTGATCCACGATCTCAGCCGCGCAATCCGCATAGCCGAGACAACCGACGGGACTCGATCCACCCAGTGGACACACATAGACATTGCGGCCTTGCGCGCGCAATGCGTTCGCACGTTGTTCGGCGAATTGCAGCGCATTTGCCGAGCCGGGCAGATCATGCACGTGCGCGCCGAATAGCGAATCGAGCAGGACGTTGCCGTTCTCCATGTAGTCGTGATCGGATCGCGGCACGGTGCGCGTCAGCACCAGTTCGCATTGGAGTCCGACGCGCGCTGCTGCCGCCGCCGTGAGTCGTGCGTGATTCGACTGGCGGGCGCCGACGGTCATGATGGTATCCGCGCCGACGGCCAGGGCTTCTCCAATCAGGAATTCGAGCTTCCTTAATTTGTTGCCACCGCCGCCGAGACCGGTCAGGTCTTCTCTTTTGACGTAGATGTTCGCGCCGCCAAGATGGGCGCTCAGGCGCGGGAGATGCTGGATCGGCGTCGGACCTTCGAGAAGCTCGCGGCGTGGGAATCGCGAAAGATCGAGCCTGGCGAGTCCGGTGAGGGGAGTGGAGTTCATGGTCTTTCAGAAATCGTTCGATTGAGCGGCATGTTGAGCCACGCGATCGGCGCGCCGCGTGGCCCGTTACCCGAACCTTAATGCACGAGAGCTCGTATCGCGGCTAGCAGTCTTTCGATCTCCGTATCGGTGGTCAGATAGCTGACGGATGCGCGCGCGACCTGCTGAAGCCCTCTGTGTGTCATATCCAGCGGCGTGTAACTCACGCCGTTACTGCTGATCGCAATGCCTTGCGCGGCGAGCGAACTCCGTACCGATGCCGCATCGAGACCCGCGACGTTAAACGACACGAGACCAGATAGTTCGGTACCCTGATCGAGTACCGACACGCTAGGAATATCCGCGAGTTGCAGGCGCAATCGTTGAGCGATCTGGTCGATCTGCGCGCGAATGGTATCGATGCCGATTTCGAGTGCTTCGTGTAGCGCATTCGCCAATCCGCAGTGTAGAGCGAACGCTGTTTCCGACAATTCGAAGCGTGCCGCGTCGTTTCGCAGCACGGGTTCGCCGTGGGCATCGAGCGGTGCCGAATGTATGTCGACGAATGCAGGCATCAGGCGCGAGAGAAAATCCTGCCTCACATACAGCAGTCCTGTACCTCTTGGACCGCGCAAGGCTTTACGGCCTGCACCGGCCAGCATATCGCAGCCCAGTTCAGCCACGTCGACGGGAACCTGCCCCACGGCTTGCGCTGCGTCGATGAGGTAGGGAATGCCGTGGCGTCGCGCGACCCGGCCGATCGCCGCGGCCGGATTGATGAGTCCGCCGTTTGCTGGCAGCCAGGTCAGTGCGATCAGGCGCACGCTGTCATCGAGCATGGCTTCGAGCGCGTGAGGATCGACCATGCCGCTCGAATCGGACGGAATCGTTTCGACCGAGGCGCCGGCTCGTTGCGCGGCGTAGTACATCGAGGCGAGATTGCCGCCCCATTCGTGCCGCCCGACGAGAATGCGCTGCCCCGGTTGCCACGGCCCCAATGCGGCGAACGCAATACCCCAGCTAGCGGACCCGCCTGTGGTCAGCGCGATTTCATTAGGCTGTGCGTTGAACAGTTGCGCCGCGAGCGCGCGTGCTCGCGCGGACTGTTCTCTGCCTGTCGCGCCGGCTTCCATCGGCCCGGCCGTGGCTTCGCGCATCAGGTGCGCGTGAATGGCTTCCAGTGTGGCAGCCGACGGCAACGATGCGCCGGCGTGATTGAAGTGTGTCGTGGTGGACGCGCCGGGAGTGCGGGCACGCAGCGCATCTATTGCGGCAGACGAGAGCGGAGAGGACATGGCGGTTTCGATCGGGTGAGTTGAGTTCGCGCTTCCTGCAAAGTGCCGAGGATAGCCCGAAACCCGCCCTCTCCGCTAATTCCATTAGTCCTTCCAGGCCTCTCCATCCGGAAACGCGTGCTTTTCGAGCGACTCCGCGAATATCTCGATGCTATAGCCCGGCTTTTGCGGCGGCATATAGCGGCCATTGCGAATGACGACCGGATCGACGAAATGCTCGTGCAGATGATCGACGTATTCGAGTACCCGGTTTTCGAGCGAACCCGACACGCAGATATAGTCGAACAGCGAAATATGCTGCACGTACTCGCACAATCCGACGCCGCCCGCATGCGGGCACACCGGCACGCCGAACTTCGCGGCCATCAGCAGCACGACGATGACTTCGTTGAGTCCGCCGAGCCGGCAGCTATCGACCTGGCAGAAGTCGATGGCTTGCGCCTGCAGCAATTGCTTGAACATCACGCGGTTGTGGCAATGCTCGCCGGTAGCGACGCCGATCGAGCCGAGCCGCTTGCGAATCGCCGCATGGCCGAGAATGTCGTCGGGACTCGTGGGTTCCTCGATCCACCACGGGTCGAATTCCGCGAGGCGCCGCATGTTCGCGACCGCTTCGTCGACGTCCCATACCTGATTCGCGTCCATCATCAGCTTCAGGTTCTCGCCGATTTCCTCGCGCAGAATGCGCGCGCGCCGGACGTCCTCGTCGAGATCGCCGCCCACCTTCTGCTTGAAATGCGTCCAGCCCTGCGCGACGCCTTCGCGCGCAAGGCGGCGAATCTTCTCGTCGTCGTAACCGAGCCAGCCGGCCGAGGTCGTATAGGCCGGGTAGCCGTGCGCGACCATTTCTTTTTCGCGCTCGCCTTTGGTTTTCGCGTGACGGTGCAGCATGGCGAGTGCTTCATAAGGCGTGATCGCATCCGTCACGTAGCGAAAGTCGAGACAGCGCACGAGTTCTTCGGGACTCATGTCGACGAGCAGTTTCCATACGGGCTTGCCGACCGATTTCGCCCACAGGTCCCACACCGCATTGACGACTGCCGCGGTCGCCAGATGAATCGCGCCTTTATCGGGGCCGATCCAGCGCAATTGGCTATCCGACGTCAACGCGCGCCAGAAAGCCCCCATATTCGCGGCGATATCTTCGAGCTTCTTGCCGGCGATGAGCGGCGTCAGCGCATTGACCGCCGTCACGCAGATCTCGTTGCCGCGCCCGATCGTAAACGTGAGGCCATGACCCGTGAGACCGGGCGAGTCGGTTTCGAGCGTGACGTAGGTGGCGGAATAGTCCGGCGCGGAATTCATCGCATCGGAGCCGTCGAGAGAGCGTGAAGTGGGAAAGCGAATGTCCCGAACGGACAGTCTTGTGATCGTGGTCATCTGAGTACTCTCCGGGAGCGATGGCTAGCGGTTTTCGCCTGCGGGGCAGGCGGGTCGGCTTTTTGCGCACGCGGCGCACGCACTACTCGTACGCGTATCGAGGCAGGGCGACCACTATTTGGACCATGGCGGACCCAGGCATTTGTACGCGTTGACAACACTGCATTCGCTTCCTAGCATGCTAGCATGTCTTCTCGAAATCAAGAGCGTCGTGAGTTCTTCAGCCGATCCAGAGACTGTCGCCAGCAATCCGTATGTCGCACTGCAAAAGATCAGGGGCGGCGAGCGCGGCAGCTTGACCGACGCGGTCGAAGCGGCGTTGCGGGAAGCGATTCTGACGCTGGCGCTGGAACCCGGCATGATGATCGACAAGATCGCGGTCTGCGAGCGGATGGGCGTGTCGCGCTTTCCCGTTTCTTCCGCGTTGGCGAGGCTGGCGCATGCAGGCCTCGTCGAGGTGTTGCCGCAGCGCGGCACGCGCGTCAAACCGATCGCGCTCGATGACATTCGCCAGCATCTGTTTATCCGCAGCGCACTGGAAGTCGAAACGGTGCGCGGCGTTGCGTCGATGCGCGATCGGGCCACGCTCGATGCGCTGGCAAGCAATCTCGACAGGCAGCGCAGTGTGGCCGGCAGCGGCGAACGTCTTGCGTTTCACGAGCTGGATCTGGCTTTCCATGAAATCCTGCTCGACGCGGTGAAGCTGCCGCGAGTGAAGGAAATCGTCGCGGTGTCGCGCAATGCGCTGGATCGCGCGCGGCAATTGCTGGCGAGTCCCGAGCGGCTCATGCATACGCTCGAAGAGCACGAAAAGATTTTCGAGGCTATCGGCGCCGGCAATGGCGATGCGGCTGCGAAAGCGATGCACGATCATCTCGACCAGGTGGTCGCCGAGTTGCACCGGTCCGCGAAAGCAAGGCCGGATCTTTTCGAGCCGTAATGAAAGCCGCCTTGAACGCGGTCATCAAAGTGCTGGTGATACAGGTAGCCGTCGGCGAGTCCGCACCATGAACCCACTCATTTCAGTCAACAAGCTGTGCAAGAGCTTTCCTGGCGTCAGAGCGCTTCATGACGTTCGCTTCGAACTCATGGCCGGCGAGGTTCATGCATTGATGGGCGAGAACGGCGCGGGCAAATCGACGTTGATGAAAATTCTCGCTGGCGTCTACACGCGCGATTCGGGCGAAATTCTCTACGACGGCAAGCCGGTCGATTTTCAGGGTCCGCGCGACGCGCAGGCGGTCGGCATCGGCATCATTCATCAGGAACTGCAACTGATGAATCATCTGAGCGTCGCGCAGAACATCTTTATTGGCCGCGAGCCGCGCACGCACCTGGGGCTCTTTCTCGACGAAGACAAACTCAATGCACAGGCTCGCGAGATTCTCGCGCGCATGCATGTCAATCTCGATCCGCGCACGATGGTCGGCTCGCTCACGGTGGCGAGCCAGCAGATGGTCGAGATCGCGAAGGCACTGTCTTTCGACTCGCGCGTGCTGATCATGGACGAACCCACGTCCGCGCTCAACGACGCCGAGATTGCGGAACTGTTCCGCATCATTCGGCAATTGAAGGAGCGCGGAGTCGGCATCGTCTATATCTCACACAAGATGGACGAGCTGAAACAGATCACCGACCGTGTGACCGTGATGCGCGACGGCGAATACGTCGCGACCGTACCGACCGAAGGCACGAGCGTCGAAACGATCATCGGCATGATGGTCGGCAGAACGCTCGCCGAGATGCCGCCGGTCGAAAGCGCTTTGGTGCGCGGCGAGGTCGCGCTCGAAGTGAGAAATCTCGTTGCGGGGCCGCTCGTGCGCGACGTGAGTTTCGCGTTGCGCCAGGGCGAAATACTCGGCTTTGCCGGCTTGATGGGCGCGGGCCGTACCGAAGTGGCGCGCGCGGTGTTCGGTGCCGATCCGGTCGAGTCCGGCGAAATTCTCGTGAAAGGCGTGAAAGCGTCGATCAGAAAGCCGAGCGATGCGGTGAAGCGCGGCATCGGCTATTTGTCGGAAGACCGCAAGCGCTTCGGTCTCGCGACTGGCATGGACGTCGAATCGAACATCGTGATGTCCGATCTCGGCAAGTTCCTGTCGTTCAATATGTTTCTGCGCCGTGCGCAGATACGCAAACGCGCCCAGCACTTCATCAAGCTGCTCGCGATTCGCACGCCATCGGCCACACAGCAGGTACGGCTTCTCTCGGGCGGCAATCAGCAGAAGATCGTGATTGCGAAATGGCTCGAACGCGATTGCGACGTGCTGTTCTTCGACGAACCGACGCGCGGCATCGACGTCGGCGCGAAAAGCGAAATCTACAAGCTGCTGCGCTCGCTTGCCGCACAAGGCAAGGCGATCGTGATGATTTCCTCGGAATTGCCCGAAGTGCTGCGCATGAGCGACCGCATCGTCGTGATGTGCGAAGGCCGCATTACCGGCGAACTCTCCGCCAGCGAAGCGACGCAGGAGCGCATCATGCATCTCGCGACGCAGCGCGAAACCCTGAAAGCGGCACCAGCCTGAAGAGGTCCACGACATGACATTGCGAACGGATACCGCGGCGCTCGACGGTGAAGGCCGGTCTTCCGGCCTGCGGGCCCGCATCTTCGCGCCCACCGCGTTGCAGAAACTGCTCGCGTTCGCGAGCCTGATTCTGCTGCTGGTTTTTTTCAGCTTCGCGTCGCCCGCTTTCATGCAGATGGACAACATCCTCGGCATTCTGCAGGCGACCGCGGTGAACGGCGTGCTCGCGATTGCCGCGACGTTCGTCATCATCACGGGCGGCATCGATCTTTCGGTCGGCACGTTAATGACGTTTACCGCCGTGATTTGCGGCGTGTTTCTCACCAATTGGCATTTGCCGATGTGGATCGGCGTACTCGCTGCTATCGTCACGGGCGCAATTTGCGGCACGGTATCGGGCACGCTGACCGCGAAGATGAAGATTCCGCCGTTCATTGCGACGCTCGGCATGATGATGCTGCTGAAAGGACTTTCGCTCGTCGTCTCCGCCGACAAACCGATCTATTTCACCGACACCGAGAACTTCTACCGTATTTCGCAGGATTCGCTGATCGGCTATGTGCTGCCGAGCGTGCCGATTCCGAATGCGGTGCTGATCCTGTTCTTCCTCGCGATTGCGAGTTCGATCGTGCTCAATCGCACGGCACTCGGCCGCTACACGTTCGCACTCGGCAGCAACGAAGAAGCGGTACGGCTTTCGGGCGTCAACGTCGATCGCTGGAAGATCGCGATCTATGGCGTGGGCGGCGCGATTTGCGGCATTGCGGGGCTGCTGATTGCGTCGCGTCTGAATTCCGCGCAACCGGCACTTGGCCAGGGCTACGAGCTCGATGCGATCGCCGCGGTCGTGATCGGCGGAACGTCGCTGAGCGGCGGCTCGGGCACGATTCTTGGTACGATCATCGGCGCTTTCATCATGAGCGTGCTGACCAACGGCTTGCGCATCATGTCGGTCGCGCAGGAATGGCAGATCGTCGTGACGGGTCTCATCATCATTCTCGCGGTCTATGCGGACATCCTGCGGCGCAGCAGGAGAAGCTGAACCCGCCGATAGAGGAAACACAGCAAACGCAAACACAACAAACGCAAACGCAGCAAACACAGGAATCGCAGGAGCAAGAGAGAGGGGAGCACGTGGAGGCTCCCTCAACGGCTGCAGGTTGATAGCCCATCCTTAGGAGGAGGCCCCATGTTGAAGAGAAGACTCATCGGTATTGTGGTCGGTGTCGGCGCGCTCGTCGGTGGAAGTGCTCTCGCGTATGCGGACGAGCCTTATATTCCGCTCATTTCGAAGGGCTTCCAGCATCAGTTCTGGCAGGCCGTGAAAGCAGGCGCCGAACAGTCCGCGAAAGCGAACAACGTCAGGATGACGTTCGAGGGACCGGAAACGGAGGCGATGGTCGACAAGCAGATCGACATGCTCTCGGCCGCGCTCGCGAAGAAGCCGCAGGCGCTCGGCATCGCGGCGCTCGACAGCAAGGCCGCGATTCCGCTGCTCAAACGCGCGCAGAACGACAAGATTCCGGTCATCGCATTCGACTCCGGTGTCGACAGCGATATTCCGCTCACCACGTGCGCGACCGACAACATTGCGGCCGCCGCGCTCGCCGCCGACAAGATGGCCGCGCTGATCGGCGACGCGGGAGAGGTCGGCGTGATCGTGCATGACCAGACGAGTCGTACCGGGGTCGACCGGCGCGACGGTTTCCTCAACCAGATCAAGTCGAAGCATCCGAACATCAAGATCGTCTCCGTGCAATACGGTGCCGGCGATCACCTGAAGTCGGCGGAAATCGCCAAGGCGATGATTCAGGCCAACCCGAACCTGAAAGGCATTTTCGGAGCCAATGAAGGCTCGGCGGAAGGTGCCGCGATCGGCGTCAAGGAATCGGGCAAGAAGCTCGTGCTGATCGGCTTCGACTCCGGCAAGGAGCAGAAGGACAACATCATGTCGGGCCTGATGGCGGGCGCGATTACGCAGAACCCGGTCGGCATCGGCAAATGCGTGGTCGATTCGGCGGTCAAGGCGCTGCATGGCGAAAAGCTGCCGAAGAAGATCGACACGGGTTTCTACTGGTATGACAAGACCAATATGAACGATCCGAAGATTGCGGCAGTGCTTTACGACTGAGTTGCGCCGGCACGGCAATCGACGTGCGATCGTCAAAGAGGAAGAGCGATGCTCTTCCTCTTTTTTATTGGGTATTCGTCATGTCTGTTATTCGCAACGCCTGGAGTGCCTCGCGCATGGTGCATTGCGTGACGCCAAACGTTTGCGAGGACGTTCGAATTCTCCGTTGAACCGTTGTGCACGTGCTCGTCATTTGTGCAGCGCTTTCAATCGGTGTGTGGGCCAGTCATTTCCCGCCATTTGCGGAATTAATCTGATATTTTACGTTTGTGCAACCATTGCACGTCCGTGTGGCCCCACTAACCGATAGATGCGCAGGTCATGGCTTTTACCGAACCAAGGTCTCCATTTTTCAGGTGGGTCGTCTCTTGCGCTCAGAACCTGAGCCCGGAGAACCGGCAGGTTTTACTTGCTAATCTGTTTACGCGAACCGCTTCGATCGTCTTCGCGTCGATCTGCGAAATCAGCGTTTGCGCCACCGCGTACTATCTTTATCCGATTCCTCTCTACGCCGTCTGGGGCATTGCCGTCGTCGCATTGCTGGGCGCGCGGCTCGTGCTGATCTGGCTGTGCCGCACGCGTTCCGCGCAAGGTCTGCCCACGCCGACTTCCGCGTTTCTGTTGGCGAGTCTGCTGTGGAGCATGCTATTCGGCATCGGTACATTACTGTGCAATATCAGCGGGAATCCCACGCTGTTTCTGCTCGGCAACGTGTGCGCGGTTGGGGTGATCGGCGGCCTGGCCGGACGCAATGCGGGTACGCCGCGCCTCGCGCTATTGCAGATCGTTTTCATTCTCGGTTTCCTGAGCGTGGGCGCGGCACTCTCGCCGGGCAGCGGCAAGCTCGTGCTGCTGTTTCAGGCGCCGTTTTGCGCGGCCGGCTTTTTCACGGTGGCGTTGCGCAGCAATCGCGATACCGTGGCGTTGCTGCTCGCGCGCGAAAACAGTCATCGTCTTGCGCGGCAGGACAGCCTCACCGGTTTGCCGAATCGCGCGCGTCTCAGCGAACTGCTGCTCGAGCGCACCAGCAAGGGCTCGCCCGAGGACCAGGCATTCGCGGTGCTGCTGATCGATCTGGACGGCTTCAAGGCGATCAACGACAGTCTCGGCCACGCGGCGGGCGACCAGATTCTTCAGGAAGCGGCGAGGCGTCTGCGCGAGCTGCTGCCGGGCGGCGATCAGGTGGGCCGTCTCGCGGGCGACGAGTTCGTGGCGATTGCGGACGGCGCTGCACAGATTCGCGACGTAAAGGTGCTTGCCGATCGCATCGTCAGAACGCTCGCGCGGCCGTTCGCGTTGAGCGATGCGCTCGTGCATATCGGCGCGAGCGTCGGCATTGCGCTTTATCCGCAGCATGCACAGACGGGTCCGCAATTGCTGATTTGCGCCGATCGCGCGTTGTATGCGGTCAAGCGCAGCGGCAAGAGCTCGTTCACGATCTTCGACAGGGAGAAGCATGTCTCCGACGAAAGCCTGAGCCTCTTGCGCAGCGATCTCGAAGGCGCGTTGAAATCGTTCAGCGGTTTGCGTATCGAGTATCAGCCGATCGTCGACCTGAGTAGCGGCGCGGTGTCGGGCCGCGAGGCGCTGATTCGCTGGACGCATCCGACGCGCGGCGAGCTGTCGCCGTCCGCGTTCATTCCGACCGCCGAACGCACCGGGCTGATTCTCGCGCTAGGCGAATGGGTGCTACTGCAATCGTGCATGGAAGCGGCGAGGTGGTGCGACCAGGTGATCGTCGCGGTTAACGTGTCGCCGGTGCAGTTGCGCGAGGAATCGTTCGCGTCGAAGGTATTGGCGATACTTCGCAAGACGAAGCTGCCGGCCACGCGGCTCAATCTCGAGGTGACCGAAACCGCGCTATTGAACGATGATGCGGTCACTCGCCGCAACATCGCGAGGCTGCGCTCGCTCGGCATCGGACTCGCGCTCGACGATTTCGGCACCGGCTTCTCGACGATGTCGACGCTCGTGCGCTTCTCGTTCGACAAGCTGAAGATCGACAGTTCGTTCGTCAAGGAGTCGGTGCACGGGCGCGAATCGGCGGCCGTGGTGCGCGGCATCGTTGCACTGGCGCGTGAAATAGGCATGTCGACCACGGCCGAAGGCATCGAAACCGAGGAGCAACTGAATTTCGTGCGCGTATGCGGATGCACGCACGCGCAGGGCTATCTGCTCGGCAGGCCGGTGCGTGGCGATGCAATCGAGCAGAGCGAGTTGGCGCTCGAAGCACCCGATGTTGCGCCTGCTACGGCACCTGCTACCGCGCCTGTTACTGACAAGACAGAAAACGCCGGCTTCTGAAAGCCGCCAGCGGAAATCGACATGTCTTCTCCATTGCAATTCCAGCTCAGAATTGCCGCGTCGCGCGAATGGGCAGAGGCGTTGCGCGCCGATCCGTCCAGCGCATCGTGGCCGGCGCTGCGTGACGTTCTGCGCACGCACAACGCGACGCTGAAGTGCCAGTTCGATGCATTCGCCGACTACGTGAGCGAAGCGGAAAGAATCGGCATCGAGCACTATCCGCTTTATCAATGGACCCGGCAGACGATAGAGAACCCCGAGAAAAAAGCGAAGTATCTGCAATCGTTCACGCTGTATGTCAACGGCGAGGAAGTCTACGACCAGGCTGTGACAGACGCGCTCGAAGGCGAGTTGTCGAAGCTCGTCGACGGGAGCCGCATCGTGCGCGTTTCGCGCTTCGACACGAATCCTGCGAACAATCCGCAGCCGCCCTCAAGCTGACGATTGTGTTACATCGGTACAGTCCCGTCACCGTCAAGCCGCTTAACATTTGACGACAGCACGCGAGCTTCGTGAGACGATGCAGTTTCACCAACTTTTGTGGGAGCGCGACATGGGACTTCTGGACGAAGTAGGCAAGATTGCAGGTGCGGTTGCCGCCGTCGAAGCAGCGGAGAAAGTCGATCCGGAAGCGGGTCTGCTGACGAAAGGCATTGCCGCTGTCGCTGGTTTTGAAGGCGCCGGCAAGCTGGAATCGCTGGTCGAGAAGAAAGAAGACGAGAAGCAGGACGACGCCAGCAACGCTCAGGCTTCCGACGATACGAGTTCGCAGACCTGAGCGAATTCACGGTTGCCGGCTGCATGCAGGTCGTCTGGTTGCATCGTGCGCCGGCAACCCCACGCTGATTAAGCTAGTCTGATTTAACGGTCGCCCGGCCGTTACGAATTTTTCAGAACGCCTTCATTCATATCGAAACGAGCTTTCGTTTCGCAATCCGATTCTTCCATTCCTTCGTTTTTTCCGGTCCGATGTTTTCATCGGGCTGTCATCGCTACGCCGCTACGATGGTTCGTCACATGCGTCCGCGCTCGCACCGCGGTGCGTTGTTTTGCGCTGGCATTCTTCCACCACCTCACAACAACACCGGACATGTCGAACAAGAAAATCGTCAAGGCAGCGCCCGCCGACGAGCAGGGCGCATCGATCGTTTCGCGTCGAGGATTCCTGAAGTTCGCCGGCGCATCGAGTCTCGCAACCGCCGCGGGCGCGCTTTCGTCGGCGGCGCGCGGCGCAAACGGTACCGCACCCGACGGCACACCCGAGCAGGTGCATCTGACCTGGGGCAACGACCCGACGAGCGAAGTCACGGTGTCGTGGTCGTCGCTCGCGGCCGCAAGCAATCCGCAGGTGCGCCTGAGCGGGCTGAACGGCGCGGACCGGCAACGGCACACCGTGCATGCGGTGCAGAGCACCTATACCGACGGCATCAACGGCGAGGTCGTCTTCAGCTATCACGCCCGCCTGCGCGATCTGAAGGCCGATACGCATTACCAGTACGAAGTGACGGCCGACAACGACAGCAATGCGTCGCAGCCCTTTAGCGCGAGTTTCCGCACCGCGCCGCATGGCCGCACGCCGTTTCGCTGGACCAGTTACGGCGATCTCGCGACGCCGAATACGAACTGGGTATTGTCGTCGCCGCAAAGCCGCTTCGCGGTGCAGGCCGTCGAGCGCTTTCAGCCGCTGTTTCACCTGCTCAACGGCGACCTCTGCTACGCGAACCTGAATCCGATGCAGCAGCCCGAGGTGTGGCGCGACTTCGGCAACAATGCACAGACGTCCGCGTCGAACCGGCCGTGGATGCCGTGCCCCGGCAATCACGAACTCGAATTCAATAACGGCGAGCAGGGGCTGGCGTCGTATCTGTCGCGCTATACGCTGCCCGACAATCACACGCGTTTTCAGGGCCGCTGGTACAGCTTTCGCGTCGGCGCGGTGCTGTTCGTTTCGCTCGACGCGGACGACGTCATCTATCAGGATGGCGCGGCATTCGTTGCGGGGCCCACGCCATTGACGCCGGTGGCGAGCACCGGCAATCCGCCGATTCCGGCCGGCACCTCGCTCTACGTGCGCGGCTATAGCAACGGCGAGCAGACACGCTGGCTCGAAAACGTCTTGCAGCGCGCCGCACATGACGGCGACATCGACTGGATCGTCGTGCAGATGCATCAGGACGCGCTCAGTTCGTCGAAGACCGGCAACGGCTCGGACAAGGGCATTCGCGAAGCGTGGCTACCGCTCTTCGATCGCTATGGCGTGGACCTCGTGCTGTGCGGCCACGATCACGACTACGAGCGCAGTTATCCGGTGCGCGGTTGCAATCACCACAAGGGCACCGACATCGCGACGGGCCGGCCGGTCGATACGTTGCAGCCGAAGCCGGTCATGTCGGCGGTTTCGCATGGCGAGTCGACGTTCGATACGAGCCACGGCACGATTCACCTGATTCTCGGCGGTGGCGGCACGAGCGCGCCGCTCGACGTGTATGGCGTCGATGCCGGCACGGGTCTGCCGCAAGCGCGCATTTTCACGAAGCCGAATCGCCCGGCTCCGTCGACGACGACAACGGGCGCGTTCGTGCGCGCCAACGCGGATGCGGTCGAAGACGCGATCTGGTCCGCGCAGCGCGACACCGGCACCGGCTACGGTATCGCGGTGTTCGATTACGATCCGGGCGAGCATGGCGGGGAGACCACGATTACGATGAACTACTACCATGCGCCCGGCGCGGATCAAACGCCGACCGCCGACTACGAACTGTTCGAAACGATCGAGCTGAAGAAGAAACGGCACAAATAAGAAAGCGCATATCGTTCGGTAATCCGTAGCAATCCCGCAGCAGCAAGGGCCGCTCATTTCGAGCGGCCCTTGTTTTTTCGCGTTCAGCGCATGCCCTGCAAAAACGCGAATTCATTTTGTTACACGTCTTACTGGCGCTCGGCTCTGTGGTTACAAAAGCCTTTCGAATGCGCCGTTATACTCGGCACCGTCTCATCAAAACAAAAGACCTGCTATGTCGAAGAGAATCATCCAGATGGTTGCCGTGGCCGCCTTGAGCGCCGCAGCGTCGTTGCCGGTCATGGCCGGCGATATGAACAACATGCTCGGCGGCGCGCTGGGCGGTGTGGCCGGTGCCGCACTTGGCGGCGCAGTGGGCGGCAGCACGGGCGCGGTGATCGGTGGCGCGGTCGGCGGCGGTGCCGGTGGCGCCGTAACGTCGAATCGCCGCGAGCGCACGGGCGCGATTATCGGCGGCGCGCTGGGCGGCGGTGCGGGCACCGCGGCCGGCAACGCAATGGGCGGCCGCGGCGGTGGACTGATCGGCGCGGCGGTCGGTGGCGGTGCAGGTTCGGCGCTCGGTGGCAATATCTCGCGCTCGAACTCCTACGAGCGCGATTATTCGCGCGGCTACCATTCGGGCAAGCGTCATCACAAGCGCCGCCGTTACGACTGATACGCTGGCCTCGCGTTTTCGCGCGGCAGGTCCCGTCTCGCGACGCATGCTTCCGGTCCGGCGAAATCGGCAAGGTGCTGAATCGCCGGGCGGCACTGAATGACGTTGCGATAAAAACCTCGCAACGTCATTCAGCGCCCTTCAGCTTCCATCACGCATGCAAGACCAGCTTCTGAATCCGCCAGTTCAATAGCTCCGCGACGAATAGCGTGTTCTCGGCGGGACACGCCATCTGATGAATCCAGCCGAACTGCTTCGGCTGCTTGCCCGATTGGCCGAGCACGCCGAGTACCTTGCCGTCGAGCGTCAACTTGTAGATGCGGCCGGGAAACGCATCGGCGCTATAGAGCACCTGGTGAGGCCCCGGCGAGATGCAGATGGCCCACGGCGAGCCCGGTGCGAACGTGCCCGCGGCGATGTCGGCTTCGCTCGGCATGTTGCCGATCGCGGGGCGTGCATCCGGCGGCACCGGCACGTCGATCGTGAACTGGCGCAGGAACGTGCCTTCGGTATCGAACACCTGGATGCGCCGGTTGCTGCGATCGGCCACATAGACGTGGTCGTTCGCGTCGACGGCAATGCTGTGCGGCGTATGGAATTGCCCCGGACCCGTGCCGCGATCACCCCACGACTTGAGCCAGTTGCCGTCGCGATCGACCTTGGCGACGCGCGAGTTGATATAGCCGTCGCTGATATAGGTGTTGCCCGCTTTGTCCCACGCGACGTCGGTCACCTGGCGAAAGCGTCCGGGCTCGGCCGGCAGCGGCGGATTCGGATGCTTGAGCGGCGCGGTGTCCTCGTCCGACGCTTCCTGCTTGCGGCCGAACACCATGGCAACGCGTCCGTCCGGCGTGAACTTGATCACCATGTCGGAGCCTTTGTCCGTGACCCAGATGTTGTCGTGCCGGTCAACCTTGACCGAATGCGCGAACGACCACGCATAGAGGTGGTGGCCGATCTCGCGCACGAAGCGTCCATCGGGCGCGAACTCGAGCAGTTGAGCCGCGGCCGCGCCATAGGCGGGGCCCGTGCTGTTGCCGCGCGACAGCACGAAGATGTGTCCGCGCGAATTGAGCGCGACGCCCGAGCATTCGCCGAAATACATGTCGGCCGGCAGGCGTACGGGATTGGCAATCGAGTCGTAGGCGATGGAAGGAACGGTTGGTGTGTCCGCGAATACCGGGGGCATGGCGAGCCCCGCGGCACTGCCGGCAATCAGGCTCATGAAAGTCCTGCGGCTCATTGCCCGATGCTCCGCGCTGCCGCAGCATGGACAGAACATGCCATATTGCTCGCTCATTCATCGTCTCCTTGATTGTCCGTTCGACCTGGGCCGACTCACACCCGAAGTGTGCAAAGGCAATCGTAGTGCACAAAACGCTTAATAGCTAAGGCGTCTTGCGTGGCATGAGGAGGGGGCTTGGGTTGCGAGCGCTGATGTGCGATGACGTCATGGCTTCGCGGCGGCTCTTTGCTACTATGTAGCACCGCGACTGCTTTGAACCATCACACAAGGAGATTCGAATGAGCAAGGGTTATTGGGTGTCGTCGTACCGCAAAACGAACGACCCGCAGAAACTGGCCGCCTACGCGCAATTGGCCCCGGCCGCGGTGGCCGCGGCAGGCGGCAAGTTTCTCGTGCGTGGGGTGGCGGACGAGGCGCGCGAGCAAGGCCTCACGGAGCGCACGGTCGTGATCGAATTCCCGACGTACGAGCAGGCCGTCGCCGCTTACGACAGCGAGGAGTACAAGAAGGCGCTGGCCGCATTGGGCGATGGCGTCGAGCGCGATCTGCGCATCGTGCGCGGCGTCGACTGACGCGCAGCGCGCAAGCCAGACGAATCAGCCGCACGAGTTGCCTGCGCCGCAACACGTGCGGCAGCGCGAGGTCTGCCTCGGCGCTGCCACTTCCGCGCTACTTCACTGCGCCCAGCGCCAGCCCCTTCACGAGATAGCGCTGCAACCACGCGAACACGACCGACACCGGCAAGGTCGCGCACAAGGTTGCCGCCATCACGAGATGCCATTCGACGACGTACTTGCCCGCGACCATATCGGTCACCTGCACGGTCAGCGTCTTGTTCTCCGGTGAGCGGATCAGCGTATAGACCACCGCGAACTCGTTCCATGCATTGATGAACGTGAAGATCGCGGTCACGACGATGGCCGGCACCGCCAGCGGCAGAAACACCTTGAATACCGCGCGGGTGCGGCTGCATCCTTCGAGCCATGCCGATTCTTCCAGGTCCTGCGGCACGGTCTGAAAGTACGACGACAGCATCCACACCGCGAACGCGATATTGAACGCCGCATACGACACGATCACGCCGATCTTCGAATCGACCAGATTGCCGTCGCCCCACGGAATCATTGCGGCAAGGCGGAACAGGCCGACCACGAGCAGGATCGGCGAGAGCATCTGCGTGACGAGCAGGAACTGGCGGTACAGGCCGCGTCCGCGAAACGGAAAACGCGCGAGCGCGTAAGCGGCGGGCAGGCTCACCGCGAGTGCGAGCGAGGTCGACAGCAAACTGATGATCGTGCTGTTGCGCAGCGCGACGCCGAAGTTGGCCGCTTCCCACATGTCGACGAAATTGCTCCACTGCCAGTGCACCGGCAGCCAGCGCGCCGGGTACACGAAGATCTCCGAAGCCGGTTTTACGGCGGTGAAGAACATCACCGCGAACGGAAACAGCACGACGATCACGAGCGGCGAGAGCGCGAGCCAGCACCACAGCGAGCGCTTTGTCCGGGCACTGAGACTCATGACAGCGCTCCTTCTTTCGCGCGTTGCAGACGCAGATAGGCAATCGAGAACACGAACAGCATGACGAGCATGATGAGCGACACGGCGGCGGCCTCGCCGGGGCGTCCGAGCCGGAACCCCAGTTCGTACAGGTACGTGACGAGAATGTGCGTGCCGTTGTCGGGGCCGCCCTGGGTCATGACCCAGATGATCGGAAACGAGTTGAACACGTAGATCACGTTGAGAAGGATCGCCATGTTGATGAACGGGCGCAGAAGCGGCATCGTCAACAGGCGGAACTGCTGCCATGCGCTCGCGCCGTCGATGCGCGCGGCTTCGTAGATATCGCCCGGCACCGAGGAGAGGCCGCCGAGGAAGATCGTCACCGTAAACGGAATCGACACGAGAATGCCGACCGCGATTTCTACAGGAAATGCGAGCTCGGGCGTGGCGAGCCAATGTATCGGGCCGCCGATCAAACCGAGCCGCTGCAGCGTGACGTTGACCATGCCGTAGTCGTCGTTGAAGGCCCAGCGCCATACGACGGCGGTCATCGTCAGCGAGACGGACCACGGCAGCATCACGATCGTGCGGGCGATGCCGCGGCCGTGGAAGTCCTGATTCAGAATCAGCGCGACCGGCACCGAGATCGCGACGGTGCCGCCCACCACGCACACGGTCCAGACAATCGTGCGGCGCACGGAAGAAAGAAACACCGGGTCCTGGAACACGTTGATGAAATTCTGCAGACCGGTGAAGTCGCGAATCGCGCCGAAGCGCGACACCTCGTGCAGCGATTGCCACATGATGTTGAAAATCGGGTAGCTGATGATGAACAGCGCGAGCACGAGGCTCGGCGCGATCAGCAACCAGGGCGCGTGCGCGCGCGGAGAAACGGAACGGCTCATGCGTGCTCGATCGTAAGACGCGCCCGCGTTACACGGCGGGCGCGACGGAATGGGCCGGAGAGTGCGTCAAGTAATCGGACTGTTGGGTGAAGCCGTGCCGAAGCGGACTCGCGCGCCGTCGTGGCAACGGCGGCGCGCGTTCCGGATTCTACCCGTCAACGCCCGATTATTCCGAACGACGGTGCCTCAGTGACCAAGCGACTTGTTCGCCTGCGCCGCCGCGGCGTTCAGCGCGTCGGCCGGTTGCGCCTTGCCGAGGTAGATCGACTGCATCGCGTCGGTCACGGCCTTCGCGGTGTCTTCCCAACCCGTTACGGTCGGCGCGAAGTGAGCGGTCGGCAGCAACGCGACAAATGCTTTGGTATCCGGATCGTTGAATGCCGGGTCCGCTGCTTCGGCCTTCGTGGTCGGCAGGAAGCCCTCGGTCGTCGTGAACTCGACGCGCGGTTCCTTCGTGAACAGATAGTCGAGGAACTTCCACGCGCTCTTCTTCACTTTCGAGTTCTTGAACATCACGATCGAATCGGTGACCGCGTATGTCGCGTGCGTCGTGCCCATCGGCACCGGATCGATGCCGTACTTGAGGTTCGGCGCTTCCTTCTTGATCTGCTTGGCGAGGAACGGCGCCGAGATCACCATCGCGACGCGGCCCTGCTTGAAGAGGTTCTGCACGTCTTCGCGGCTATAGCCGGTCACGCCCGGTTGCGTGAGCCCCTGGTCGATCATCGTCTTGTAGAGCGTGGCGGCCTTGATGCCGGCCGGCGAATTGAACGCGGCCTTGCCGTCCTTGCCGACCACGTCGCCGCCGTTGGTCCACAGCGCGTAGTAATAGTAGACGTCGGTTTCGATTTCCTTGCCTTGCAGACCGAAGCCGGCAATGCCTTGCGCCTTCAGTTTCTTCGACGCATCGATCACGTCGTTCCAGCTCTTCGGGCCGTCGGGATAGCCGACCTTCGCGAGCAGGTCCTTGTTGTAGTAGAGCGCGCGAGCCGAAGCGGCAATCGGCAGGCCGTAGGTCTTGCCGTTGATCTGGCCAGGAGCCAGGAACGGCCCGATGAAGCGGTTCTTGAAGTTCGCGTCCATGTAGCCGTCGAGCGGCTCGGCTACGTCGTCCTTCACGAAGTCGAGCAGCCAGCGCGTGCCGACGATCGCGAGGTCGGCGTTGGCGCCGCCGGAAATGTCCGTTTGCAGCTTCTGTTGCAGCGTGTCCCAGTTCACGTCTTCGATCTTGATGGTCGTGCCGGGGTTGGCCTTCTCGAAGTTGCGCGCCATTTTCTCGAAGTACGGCGCGGTGGCATCGCTGTAGTGGGCGACGGTCACGCGGACCGTGTCGGCGTGGGCCGCCACGGCGATACCTGCAAACGCGAGCGCCACGGCGACTTTGCCTAGCGCGAGGGAAGCACGGGCATGCAACGACATTTCTCTCTCCTGTGGGTGGTTTGCCGCCGTCGCCGGCCGCCTTGGGTTGATTGTTTGAAAAAATCCTACATGACGAAAAATGGCTTGTCACGTAGGGTCTGCGATATTTCTTTTACCCCGGGTTTGTGCATAAGATGCTGTAAAGCATGAGGTATTCTGCATTGCGTGATGACACGAAAACCCACTCTTCGGGATCGCTGCGAGCATGGCTCGCATCAGGCTTGTAGGAAATTTACAGAGTAGTCCGCGGCTCGGGTGGCACGGGCGGGGCGTGGACGAGTGAGGTCGAGATGAATCGTGTGGTGTTGGTGACAGGGGCGTGCGGCGGGATCGGCAGCGTGTTGTGCAGGCGCTTCGTGGCGGAGGGCGACACGGTGCTCGCGCTCGACATCGACGCGGCCGCGCTGCAAGCGCTGAGCGCGCAACTCGGCAAGGACAACGTCGCGCCGGTCGCGGTCGATCTCGGCGACGCCGCTGCGGTGCAGCAGGCGGTGGCCGCGGCGATCGCGACGCGTGGGCCAGTCGACGTGCTGGTCGCGAACGCGGGCGCGGCGCTCGGCACGACGCTCGCGACGACCGATGCCGCGAGCTGGCAGCGCGACGTGCATCTGAATCTGAACGGCACGTATCACACGGTGGAAGCGGTGCGTGCCTCGATGATCGAGCGGCAACGCGGCGCGCTCGTGCTGATCGGCTCGGTGAACGGACTCGCGGCGCTCGGTCATCCGGCGTATAGCGCGGCGAAGGCCGGGCTCGTCAGTTATACGAAAGCACTCGCCATCGAACTGGGCCGCTACGGCATTCGCGCGAACATCGTGTGTCCGGGCACGGTGAAGACGCAGGCGTGGCAGGCGCGGGTCGATAAAAACCCGCAGGTGTTCGAGGACCTGAAAAAGTGGTACCCGTTGCGCGACTTCGCGACGCCCGACGATATCGCCGACGCGGTGCTGTTTCTCGCCTCGCCGATGGCGCGCGTGATTACCGGCGTCGCGCTGCCGGTGGACGGCGGGTTGATGGCGGGCAACCGTTTGATGGCCGAGGAACTGACGCTCGAATCGTTTTGAGCCGGCGCCTTGAGCGCATGGGTAACGACGCAGGCAAGACAACACGCAGCAAGACAATGAGGACAGCATGGCAGCAGTGCAACTGAGCGGCATCTTCAAGCGCTATGGCGACACGCAGGTCGTGCACGGCATCGATCTCGACATCGACGACGGCGAGTTCGTCGTGCTGGTCGGTCCGTCGGGCTGCGGCAAGAGCACGCTGATGCGGATGGTGGCGGGGCTCGAAGAGATCAGCGGCGGCGATCTGATGATCGGCGGCACGCGTGCGAATACGCTCGCGCCGCAGCAGCGCAATATCTCGATGGTGTTCCAGAGCTACGCGCTCTATCCGCATCTGTCGGTCTACGACAACATCGCATTCGGTCCGCGGATTCGTAAGGAATCCGCGGCGAGATTCAAACCGCGCATCGATGCCGCCGCGAAGATGCTGAATCTCAGCGGCTATCTGGACCGCTTGCCGCGCGCGCTGTCGGGCGGCCAGCGGCAACGCGTGGCGATGGGCCGCGCGGTGGTGCGCGAGCCGTCGCTGTTCCTGTTCGACGAACCGCTGTCGAATCTCGACGCGAAACTGCGCGTGCAGATGCGCACCGAAATCAAGGCGCTGCATCAGCGGCTGAAGAATACGGTGATCTACGTCACGCACGATCAGATCGAGGCGATGACGATGGCCGATCGCATCGTCGTGATGAACGCGGGGCGCATCGAGCAGCTCGGCCGGCCGCTCGAACTGTACGACCGGCCCGCGAATCTGTTCGTCGCGAGCTTTCTCGGTTCGCCGTCGATGAATTTCGCCGAGGGTGTGATCGTCAATCGCACGCAAGGCGCGGGTCTTGCGCTGAAACTCGCGGACGGCGGCGAGGTCGCGCTCGACGGCGCGCCGGCCTCGGCGGTGGTTGGCGCGAAGGTCACGCTCGGCGTGCGGCCCGAGCACATCGAAATCGCGACGCAAACGCCCGATGCCGAGCTCGATGTCGAAGTGATCGAGCCGACCGGCGCCGAAACACATCTGTATGGGAAAATCGGCGTCGTCACATGGTGCGTGACGACGCGCGAGCGCTCGAGGATCGAGCCCGGCCAGCGAGTCGCACTGCGCTTGCCGGCCGAATGCATTCATCTGTTCGATACGGAGAGTGGACGCAGGCTGGTCTGAACCGCGTGTTGCCGCTCGGGGCTCATTCGAGCCGAACCAGCCGCGAGCGACGCGGGTCCCTCTGTAACAGACCCTAAGGAACACCGGGTGTCCGCAGCGAACTTGATTCCCCATATCCGCGGCGCGCTTGCGAGTCTGCGGCCCGCCGAGCGCAAGGTCGCCGAGATGGTGCTCGCCGACGTCGACTTCGCGATGCGCGCGAGCATTACCGAACTCGCGCAACGCGCCGAGGTGTCCGAGCCTTCCGTCACGCGTTTTTGCCGCGCGATCGGCGCGCATGGTCTGCGCGACTTCAAGATGCAGCTCGCGCAGAGCGTGGCGGGCGGACTGCCGTACGCGTCGGCTACGGTCGCGCGCGACGACGACGTGCAGACCCTGATGGACAAGGTCGGCGAGGCGGCGATCGATGGCATCACGCACGCGCGCGGCGCGCTCGATCCGGCCGTGGTCGAAAGCGCGATTGCCGCGCTGTCGAGCGCGCGGCGCGTGTTTTTCTTCGGCGTGGGTTCGGGCTCGGGGCTCGTCGCACAGGACGCGGCGCTGCGCTTTCTGCGTATCGACATCGCCGCGGCGTCGTTTACCGACGGTCATTTGCAGCGGCTTTACGCGGGCCTGATGGAACCCGGCGACGTGGCGTTCGCGATCTCGCATTCGGGGCGCAGCGTCGAGGTGAACGAGAGCATCCAGATCGCGAAGGAGCACGGCGCGACGACGATCGCGCTGACCAACGTCGGTTCGCGGCTTGCCTGGCTCGTCGATATTCCACTGCTGCTGCGCGTGCCGAGCCCGATCGATCCGAATACGCCAGGCGTGTCGCGGCTCGTGCAGTTGTGCATCATGGATGCGCTGGCGATCGGCGTCGCCTTGAAGGCCGGTCCGCAGACGCTCGAAAAGATGCGCCACGCGAAAGCGCGGCTCGGGTCGCATGAGTCGGAGGGGGCGGGGTAGGTGTCGCTTGGCGGAAAAGCGCCTACGTCCCCCCACTTTCCGCATCGTTCGCTGCCATCCACCCGAACCGTCGCGACAATCGCAGTGTGGCGGCACGCAAGATCCGCGCAGGCTGGCCCGACGGTTCGCAATCGAAGCTGCCGCTTGTCCCCATTACCGCAAGCACGACGCAGATGCTGCCCGTGTGATCGAGCACGGGCGCGGCGAGCGTGTCGATGCCAGGCACCGGACGGCTCAATGCGGTATCGATGCCATGCGAGCGAATCTGCGCGAGACGTTGCGCGTAGCGGCTTTTTTGCGTGGCGATAGCCGTTGCGCTCGCGCCTGCGAGCCGCAGATGATCCTGGGCGAGCAGACCCACGCGCACGTCGTCGGCGACATACGCAGCAAACACGCGGCCAATCGCGGTATTGACGAGCGACATCACCGTGCCGACCCGCAAGCTCACATGCAATGGCCGTGCCGCTTCTTCGAGGCGCACGACGGTCGGCCCGAGCGGTCCGAGCACCGCCATCGCGACGCTCATGCCGGTCGAGGCCGCAAGATCGATGACTTCGGGCTCGGCCTCGCGCGTCGGCGAGAGGCGCTGCAAGCCGATCAAACCCAGTTCGAGCGCAAGCGGTCCGGCTTCGAAACAGCCCGCCGCATCGCGGCTCAGCAGGCCGATTTTCAGCAGACTCACGAGGTGCGGAAACGCTTTCGCGGGCGGCATGCCGGCCGCGAAAGCGAGATCGCGCAGACTCAGCGGCCGCGCGGCGGTGGCGAGTGCGTTCAGCAGGTCGCCGGTGTTGTCGAGCGCTTGAATGCCGCGCTGCGGTTTGGCGTCGGCGGCGTCGGGAGAGAGCGGGGCGGAATCGGTCACGATGGAAAGCGGGCTATAGGGATGAGGCGAGTGTCGATGTCGAAGGCGCGGAAGAAGACACCGCGAGTTCGGCGCCGATCTCGCTCGCCGTGGCGAGCAACGCATGCGCAAGCGGGCCGTCGGCAGCCACGTCGATCGCGCCGGTCGAGCCGATTACCGTCAGCGCGAGTAGAAGGCGGCCTTCGCCGTCGAGCACCGGCGCACTCAGACTGCTGATGCCGGGACTCGGCGCGTCGACACTGCTCTCGAGCCCGCGCGCGCGAATGCGTTCGAGCGTCGTCTCGAACGCGGCGCGTCCGGCGGGTGTCGTCATCGCGCGCTCGGCTGCGCCGGACTGATTCGCCCACATCGCGTCGAGCGTCTCGCGCGGCAGATACGCGCAAAACACGCGTCCCGTCGAGGTCGCCGGCAACGACATCACGGTGCCGATATGCAGATTGACGTGCAGCGGGAACCCCGCATGCTCGTAGCGGACGATGGTCGGCCCCTGCGGCGCGGCAATGCAGATCGCGACGCTAAAGCCGATCGCCTCGGCGAGCGCCGCGACGCGCGGCACGGCGGCGCGGAATGCGGGCTGGTTTTCGAGCCGCAGCAGACCGAGCCGCAGCGCGAGCGGCCCAGGCTCGTAACGGCCCGACAGTTCGTCGCGCTTGATGAGTCCCAGGCGGCTCAGGCTCACGAGGTAGGCATGTGCCTGGCCTGGCGCGATCTGCGCGGCACTCGCGAGATCGGACAGCGCAAGCGGAACGCGCGCGCCAGCGAGCGCGAGCAGCACGCGGCCGCTCACTTCGACACTTTGAATGCCGCGCTGCGGTTTGGCGGTTCCCGGCGCCGCGTTGTCGGCGCTGTCAGTGCTGTCGCTGCTCAGGCGTGAGCCTTTGCTCCTCGCGCGGCCTGTAATCGCTGTACCGTTCGCGCTTGCCGTCGATTTCGTCGCTTTGCTCACATTCGCGTTCGTCCGTAAAAAGCGCTTCATGTTAATAGAAGGATTGCCTTCTCCCAAGACCTCGCCGGGCAAGAGCTACCCGATGGGCGGCTTTCCAGGAGCCCAGTCGATCGGGTGTTCGAGCGAGACCTGCAAGCGGCCGCGCAACTCGGGATGTACCGAAGCCTGGTTGAGGACGGCCATGCCGCCAATCTGCCGTAAGGTTTCGTCGGTCAGCGGAGCAGTCGGGTCGTCGGAGCCAAGCGGCACATTCATTGCCGATCCGCGCGCGATCTGCCGATCGATGGCTCCCTGGATTTCGTCCCGGTACACGGTACACAGCTGGAGCTGTTGCGTTTCCTCGTTATAAAAAATCACGGTGGCACGAAGGCGTTGGGTCATTTCATCAACCTCTGCAGTGCTGGTAATTTGCGAATGCTGTTTGCTTGCACATGGATTCTGCGCGTCGCCGTTGGTTTGCGTATAGCGATACTTTTCGCTATTGACAAATAAAACGTGGCGGCCATACCATGCATTCACCCCGACACACCGGCGCAACGACCGAACACAAAGCGGGGCGAGACAAGCTTCCAATCCCGCCGGCCCTTCGGTCTTTCAGCCGATGCGCCACGCCGTCTCGCCTCGCCCTCACCCCCGACGGAGACAAGCATGGCAAAGGCATTTGCATCGCAGGCCGATCTCGAAGCGAAGAAAGTCACGTGGACCCAACTGTCCGAGAACGCCTATGCGTACACCGCCGAGGGCGATCCGAACTCGGGCGTCGTCATCGGCGACGACGGCGTGCTGATCGTCGATACCACTGCGACGCCCGCCATGGCGCAGGACCTGATCGCAAGGATTCGCAGCGTCACCGACAAGCCGATCAAATACGTCGTGCTGTCGCATTACCATGCGGTGCGCGTGCTCGGCGCGTCCGCGTATTTCGCCGAGGGCGCGCAGCAGATCATCGCGAGCCGCGGCACGTACGAGATGATCGTCGAGCGCGGCGAAGCGGACATGAAGTCGGAGATCGAGCGCTTTCCGCGCCTCTTTGCCGGCGTCGAAACGGTGCCGGGACTCACGTGGCCGACGCTCGTGTTCGAGCGGGAAATCACGCTGTTTCTCGGCAAGCTCGAAGTGCGCATCGCGCATCTGGGCGCCGGTCATACGAAGGGCGACACGATCGTGTGGCTGCCGTCGCAGAAGGTGCTGTTCTCCGGCGATCTCGTCGAATACGAAGCGGCCTGCTATTGCGGCGACGCGCAGCTCGAACAGTGGCCGGCCACGCTCGAAGCGTTGCGCGCGCTGCAGGCCGACAAGCTCGTGCCGGGCCGCGGCCCCGCGCTGACCACGCCGGCCGACGTCGACAAGGGCCTCGATTACACGAAGGATTTCGTCACGACGCTATTGCAGACGGGCCGTGAAGCGGTCGCGCGAAAGCTCGACCTGAAGGCCGCGATGGCGCATACGCGCGAGGCGATGGACCCGAAGTTCGGCCACGTCTTCATCTACGAGCATTGTCTGCCGTTCGACGTGTCGCGCGCGTTCGACGAAGCGAGCGGCATCGCGCATCCGCGCATCTGGACCGCGCAGCGCGACAAGGAGATGTGGGCCGCGCTGCAAGTCTGATAGCGCGGGAGCGCAGAAGCAGAAACACCGCCGCAGAGAGCCTGGCGCGGAAGCAGACCGGCGCGGAAGTACACGCGAAGCCGCGCCGTAAAACGCGGCGGGACGGAGACACGAGATGAGCATCGATTATCAGGCGCTGTCGTTCGAATATCGGCCGTGCCGCGAGCAGCGCATGCCCGGTGTAAAAGAACCGGCGGCCTATCCGGTGATCGTGGTCGGCGCGGGACCAGTGGGCTTGGCCACCGCGATCGATCTCGCGCAGCAGGGCGTGCCGGTGGTACTCGTCGACGACGATTGTTCGCTATCCAGAGGATCGCGGGCGATCTGTTTCTCGAAGCGCTCGCTCGATATTTTCGATCGCCTCGGCTGCGGGCAACGGATGGTCGACAAGGGCATCAGCTGGAACGTCGGCAAGGTGTTTCTGAAGAGCGAACTCGTCTACACATTCAACCTGCAACCGGAAGCGGGGCATCACCGGCCCGCGTTCATCAATCTGCAGCAGTACTACGTCGAAGGCTTTCTGCTCGAACGTGCGCGGGAACTCGCGAATCTCGAGATCCGCTGGAAGAGCAAGGTGGTCGGCGTGCAGCAGCACGGCACGCCGGGCGCGTGCGACGCGAGCGTCACGCTGAGCGTCGAAACGCCAGACGGCATCTATGCGCTGCGCGGCCGCTACGTGGTCGCCGCCGACGGTTCGCGCAGTCCGCTGCGCAACATGATGGGGCTCGACAGCAAGGGCGTGACGTTCCGCGACCGCTTCCTGATCGCCGACGTGAAAATGGAAGCGGAGTTTCCTGTCGAACGCTGGTTCTGGTTCGATCCGCCGTTTCATCCGAATCAATCGGTGCTGTTGCATCGGCAGCCGGACAACGTATGGCGCATCGATTTTCAGCTTGGCTGGGACGCCGATCCCGCGCTCGAAAAAATGCCCGAACGCGTCATGCCGCGCGTGCGCGCATTGCTCGGCGCCGATGCGAAGTTCGAACTCGAGTGGGTCAGCGTCTATACGTTTTCGTGTACGCGCATGGCGCGCTTCCGGCACGGCAACGTGCTGTTCGCGGGCGACTCCGCGCATGGCGTGTCGCCGTTCGGCGCGCGCGGCGCGAATAGCGGCGTGCAGGACGCCGAGAACCTCGCATGGAAACTCGCAATGGTGCTCGGCGGCAAGGCGCCCGATGCATTGCTCGACACGTATGCGAGCGAACGCGAATTCGCCGCCGACGAAAACATTCGCCACTCGACGCGTTCGACCGATTTCATCACGCCGAAGAGCGCGGTGAGCCGCGTGTTTCGCGATGCCGTGCTGAAGCTGTCGCGGCACTATCCGTTCGCGCGTCAGTTGACGAATAGCGGGCGTTTGTCGGTGCCGGCCGTGTTGCGCGATTCGCCGCTCAATACGCCGGACAAGGACCGTTTCGAGGGCGCGCTGGTGCCGGGCGCCGCGTGCGTCGACGCGCCGCTGCGGATGGATGGCGAGCCGGCCTGGTTGCTGCGGCAACTCGGCGAGCCATTCACGGGTATGTTGTTCTGCGACCAGCATGGCGTCGATCAGGCGACGCGGACCGCGTTGAACGTACTGCGCGCGGCGCCGATTCCGCTGAAGCTCGTCATCGTGATGCTGGGCGAAGTGAGCGATGATGCTTTCACGCTGACCCACCTGCCGGCGAATATCCGCGTGGTGCACGATATCGAGGGGCTGGCCGGCACGCGCTATGACGCGAAGCCCGGCACGTTCTATCTGATCCGGCCGGATCAGCACGTCTGCGCGCGTTGGCGGCGACTCGACGCCGAGGCGGTCGAGCATGCGCTCAGGCGTGCGCTGTGCGTCGAAGGCGCGGCCGGGAGCATGCAGGCGAGCGCCGATGTACGTGCAAGCGCGAATGCCATACCGGCAGCGCACTGAAGAAACACTAAAGAGAGAGTCGGGAGACAGACATGGCACTGAATACGCAACCGAATCTCGCGCGCCCCGATGACTTCTACGAAGCGCTGATCGACATGCATCGCGGGCTCGACGATGCGCAGAGCCAGTCGGCCAATGCGCAACTGATTCTGCTGCTCGCGAATCATATCGGCGATGAAGCGACGTTGCTCGAAGCGATGCGCCGCGCGCGCGAGGGGGCGCTCGAAAGCTAACGCAAAGCGTGCGTTAGGCGGCGGGTTGCGTCGTTCCCTTCGGCCAGCCGATCAGCCACGCTTTCGTCACCGGTTGCGCGACCGCGACCGCCGCGCGCACCTGGCCGCCCATCGGCAGATCGTGTACGTGCCACTCGCCGTGATGCGCGAGATCGAGTGCGACGCTCGCCGTCTCGCCGGAAAGCAGATTCGGCTCGACAGCGATCGACGTATCGCGCAGTGCGCTGCGCAGGCTGGCGTAGCGCGCGAGCCGGTGCAGTCCTGCGGGCGAGGCGTCGAGCGCCGGGCGAGGCGCGGGCACCACGACGCTCAGGCCGAGCGCCGTCTTCGCGAGGCCGATCACGATCCAGATACCGCCATACACGATATCGACGACGATGCCGCGCCCGTCGCGTGGATGATGCGCGCGTAGCTTGTCGTCGCCGTCGTCATGCAATTCGACGTCGCGCGGCTTGCACTCGAACAGATGCGCGACGATCCAGCGCGCCACCACGCGCGCGCTGATGAAGCGCTTGCGCAGCGCCGCGTTCGGATGCATCCGCGCGCGCTCGCGTTCCGACTTCGACAGCCACGAGTCGCCTTCCTGCACGGACACCGGCAACCATTCGCAACGAAAGCGCCACAGCAGCAGTTCGCCCGCCGACGGGATGACGGCATGGCGCGGAAAGTGGCGGCTCAGCGGACAGGGTGCGAAGGCGGGTGCGATGGACGGACGCGCGGCAACCGCAAGGTCCGCTTCCGGTGACATGAGCATCGATCGCGTCCTCAATGCATATAGGTGACGCGGCGCGCCTGCACGTCGAGCTCGACGCCGGCGTCGAGCAGGTCGATCGCGAACCAGCGCAGCAGCTTCAGTACGCCGCTGGCCGAAGGCGCGGGCAGCCACTCGTTCAGCATGCGCAACGCGGCGCCGCTATGGGTCTTTTGCAGCAGCGCGATGGCTTGCAGGATCACGGCCTCGTCCTTGCCGAGTTCGGTCGCGCAGCGGCAACGCATGTCGAGCGGACGATAGGAGGCGCGCATCAGCGAGCGCATCAGCAGATCGAAATGCTCGATGCCTTCCTTGCGCAAGCCGGCGTCGCTGAGGATGTCGTGCCAATGCCGGCTGCCGCGCACGGACTCGCAGGCCGGCCGCAGCCATGTGCGCACGGCGCTAAGCACGGTGTGATCGGGCGTGCAGGCGGTCTCGTTCGGATGATCGTCGACCAGTTCGGGGCGGCTGCTGTATTGAGAGCGGAAGTTCATCGATGCTCCTGAATGGACGCAGTCCAGAAAGTCGCGCCGGCCGGGTTGGACGATGCCGCGTCGCAGGCCGGCGTAACGCGCAGGCGACGGTTCGGCGCCGACGCGGCAAGCGCGTCGGGTTTTATTCGGTGGGTTGTCGGTGGCATGGCCATGGGTTGAATCATGGGGCAAATTTCTTGTTAATGCAAATCATTCTCATTTAATTGGATGGGTGTAGGGTAGATAGGGGTGTTTGTGCTTTCATTTAATGCAACTAACGGTCAATGGCGTGCGCTGCCCCCGACAAGCTATGTGGGCAAGCGGTCGAATCGGAAAGTCACGCAAGGGGCGTGCGTGGTGATGTCAGGCGGGGGACTCTTACTGGCGAAGCATCAGATATGCGATGAAGGCTCCAATCAGCACGACACCCGCGCCATAGAGAACCGGTTTCTTTCTGAGCACGTCGAGCCTGGAGACAGGGGGCTCGTTTTCACCGTCGAGGTCCCAATAGTCAATGCCGGGATCGCCTGTCAGATTGACGATGATGATGCCGGCCGAACCCACAATCAGCACGAGTAACAGCAGGAAAACGGGGGGTGACATGTCGAAGTCTTGGCTTATTCGGTTGCCCAATGCGTGAAGACGAGTCGTTCTTCCTGATAGATGTCGTTTGCGGCTTCGCCGGCCATTCCGCCGAGGTTACTGCCAATATAAACGAGCGCCACCGCGCACGCGGGTTCAGCAGGACCGCACACGAAGGACACGGCAAAGCCTGCAAGTCCACCGCCAATCATGCCGCTCGCGATGATGCTGCCTTGTCGAGCGACTTCCTTAACCCTGTCTCTGGCTGCGATAATTTCACCCGTTGCCAGAACCGCAGTGAACAGGATTGCTATCCGAGCACTGATCCGAAGCTTGCGTACCTTGGTCGTGACATCAGCATTGCCACCACCCGCCTTCCTGAGCACAGTGTAATAGACGGCGTTGCGCTCTTTCGTAGTCAGAGCATCAAAATTCTTTCCGAACTGAGCCTGGGCATACCTGTTCAGGTAATAGTCAAACCCCCTTGCCGTGAGCTTGAGCTTTTCCGCTTTCGCTACACCCACCGCAGAAGTGTACTTGCGATACTCAACAAAAAGCTTGTCTCGCAAGTCACTGCAATACTCGGCGCCTTCCTTTACCGTCATGCTGTCATCAGCAACTTCCTGGCGCACCTGGTCTGAGATCTCCTCGATGTGTTTCACATACTGCTGACGCACCTTGTCATCAGAGACGGCATTGGCCGCAAAGGTGGTCGCGATTGCCTCATAGTTCGCAATCGCAGCTTCCAGAATCCCGCTCCTGATGTCGTGAGTCTGTTGAGTGTGAAACGAGCCGCTTACTATAGCCTGAGCATTATTCTGAGCCATATCATCACCCCATCATCGCCTGCAACAAACTACCCATCACCGACTGCCCCGAACTCTTATTGGAATCGAGCACAACCTCAACCTTCTGGCAAGGCGAGGCATTGGGTCTGGTGAAATAGATCTTGTTTTTGGAATCGAACACCCCGTTTTCCACCGATCCATCAGAAAAGTAAGCGCGGCAGCGCAAGCCCTCACAACTATCTCTGTCGTGCAGAGCGAAGCGAATCCAATGCCCGTTTGTCGCTTCATCTGCCAACGAGTTGCTCGAGGATCCAAGGTATATGCTCGCCAGTTCGTGCGATTCGAAGTTCATCGCCATGTTTGACTGAGAAGCAAGCATCACAGGCGAGGGATGGCACTTACACGAACAGATGTCACCCTCCAGTGCGGCCTGCTTGCCCATCCAGTTGCCAGGCCAGCGAGGACCTTTAGCCACAATCTGCCCCGTGGATTTACATGCTGGGCATGTCACGGCCGCTCCAATAAAGGTCAGTTCTGTTCCATGGTGGGTCATCAACGGGATGCCCTCAACGACAGTACCACCAGCAGACGACTTATCTCCGATTTTCAGATAGCTTCTCTTCATGCATGTACTCCAGCAATTAATTTTTGACATTCGATGATGTGTCCGTCGAGTGTCTCCCTGTTGCAAGAAAGTCGTTGCTCAAACAGCGACGTAACGGCCTATAGAACGCTGCCTGAGCCGTATGCCGTCACACAATCGGAGAATTCTGAAAATGCTTGGAGAACCGAGCGTTTTTTTCGCTCGGCTTGATAGCTTGCAAGATCGAAGGGGAGAGAGACTGAAAAGATGGGCGCGCCGGAAAATCAGGTATTCGGCGCACCTCAGTAGAAATTTATTCTGAATTACTTTGGGTCGTTTCGGTCTGTCGGTAGACTGGTTCATGAACCCCGTGCCGCCGCCTGGCCTCTGCGACGATGCACTTCCATTCAGAAGGCGTTGCCCGCTCGCGGCATACTGCGATAAGAAGATCGCCAAGATCGTGATGTTTCTTGACGACTCCAGATTTGCCCTTGATGAGCCTCAATTCGTTTTGCAGCCGGGCCACGCGTGCATGCGCCTTGCCATGTTCGAGCGAACCCGGCAGAAAAGTCTTGATGGATTGTTCGGCGGCGGCGAGTGCGCAAACGAGTTCGGCACGTCGCTGTTCGAGTGCTTCGCGTTCGTACCGGATGGTAGTGTCGGTAACCGATAACAGGGATCGGGTTTGCTCGGGGCAAGTGGGGAGCTGGCGCAAGATGCACCTCCTATTCGGGTTGGATACCCGGCTCCCCGACGCCAATCGGGGTGGCCGGGCACATGGCAAGGTTGGCGTACCGGTGAATAGGAAACCGGCGAGCGCAAGCGCTCCCCCACCAAGGCTCGGCCATTGGAGCGCTTGATGCGGGCGTAAAAAAACCGCCAGTCGGCGGTTGCCCGCCTATTCCTTTTCCGGACGCCAATCCAGAGTCGCGGTGTCTACACGACTTGGCGAGCATAACGTACTGGGTCAGTGTCGATTTGCGTGGCTTGCCTCAGATCGAAGCACAGCGGCTTCACGCATTCGAACCTATCCCCGCACCACATCCCCCCGCCTACGCAAAACCGCAAGCAACGACACCCCATAAGGCAACGGCCCATACGCGAGCCAATGCCGCTCGGCGCTGAAGATCCGATAGAGCACATCGTTGAGCACTCGCGGCGGAATCGCGTCGCCGGTCGAGCGCTTGCGGCGCAGCAGCCGGTCGGCCCAGCGCGCGGCCACCGCGAGCGGATAGAGCAGTGTGTTGAAGTAGGTGATGCGCTCGATTTCATAGCAGGCGTCGGCCGCGCAACGCATCAGCGAGTCGCGGCTATAGCGGCGGTGATGATGCAGATATACGTCGTGCGCGCTCCATAGCCCCGGACCCGCGGGCACAGTCACGACGATGCGCCCGCCCGGCGTCAACAGGCGCTCCATGCCTGCGAGCGCGCCGACGTCATCGGCAATGTGTTCGAGGCAATCGAAAAAGCAGATTAGCTCGAAGCGCTCGCGGCCGAACGGCACGTCGTCGGGACAGCGGCTCGCGCGAATGTCGAAGTGGCCGCCGGTTTTACGCGCGCTCAACGCGCGCGCGGTCGGGTCCATTTCGAGGCCGCTCACGGTGCCGAAGCCGGCCAGCATATCGAGGTTGCCGCCGGTGCCGGAGCCGACTTCGAGCACGCGCGCGCCGCGTGGCAACGCGAGCCGTTCGAGCATCGTTCGCAGCACGTCGCGCCGCGCGCGAAACCACCAGTGCTCGGCTTCGGTCGCGGCCATTTCGAGGTAGGCGTCCGGGGACATGATGTTCTCCTCGTTCAATGACCGGCGACGCGCACGCGCGGCGCGGTCCGCCTGCGCATGAGCTCGACGCGCGCGAGGTGCGGCGCGCGCGCGTCGTGGCGCACGGTCGGTAGCACGGAGACTTTGCTCTTCGCCTGATAGCGGCGCCGCACGAGATACACGGGCCGCTCTTTCGACTCGTAGTAAATGCGGCCGATATATTCGCCGATCACGCCGATGCCGATCAGCTCGATGCCGCCCATGAACAGCATCAGCGAGATCGTCGAGGCATAGCCCGGCACCGGGTTGCCCGACCACAGCGTGTGGCCAATGATGTAGCCGCCGTAGAGGAACGCGAGCGTCGCGATCGACAGGCCGATATAAGTCCAGCTGCGCAGCGGCACGGTGCTGAAACTCGTGATGCCTTCGAGCGCGAAATTCCACAGCCGCCAGCCGGAGAACTTCGAATGTCCGGCGCTGCGCGGTTCGCGTTCGTATTCGACAATGACAGTCCGATAGCCGACCCACGCGAACAGGCCCTTCATGAAGCGGCGCCGCTCGGGAAGGTTGCGCAGCGCGTTGACGACCTGGCGGTCGATCAGGCGGAAATCGCCGACGTTCTCGGGCAGCTTCACTTCCGAGAGCGCGTTGTGCACGCGATAGTAGAGCGCGGCCGCCGTGCGTTTCGCGAACGTATCGCACAGGCGGTTGGTGCGCTTCGCGGCCACCACTTCGGCACCGGCGCGCCAGTGCTCGACCATCACCGGAATCAGGCTCGGCGGGTCCTGCAGATCGGCGTCGATCGGAATCACCGCGTCGCCGAACGCTTCGTCGATGCCGGCGGTCAGCGCTGCTTCCTTGCCGAAGTTGCGCGTAAGGTCGATCACGCGAATGCGCCGGTCGCGGCTGTTTGCCGCGATCAGATGATCGAGCGTGGCGTCGCTGCTGCCGTCGTTGATGCAGACGATCTCGAAGCGCGTGTCCTCGATCGATTCGAGCACCGGCACGACCGCGGCGAAGAAACGCTCGACGGCGGCCTGCTCGTTGTAGAACGGCACAACGAGCGAGATCAGTGGTTTGTTGGCGTGGGTTGACATGGCGTTTCCCCGTTTAGCGAATTGTTTTGAGCGCGGGTGCGTAGGCGAGGGCGGCGTTGTCATCGCCGCGGTCCCCCTCGATGCGCACGCGACGCACGATCATCAACAGCATCAGCAGCAGAACGATCGGTCCGAACTGCGGCATCCCGGCCGTGCGGTTGAAGAATTCATAGGCCGGCAGCAGCCAGGCGAGCGCGATCACGCTTTGCTCGCCGCGCAGCCATCCTCGGTCGAGACCAAGCGCGCTCAGGCAGACGATCGCGATACCGAGCCACGCCAGTTCGTAGTGCCACACGTACGGATTCGCGATCAGCGTGGCGACTGTGAAGCTGGCCGCGCGCAGGCGGATGTCGTGCGTGTTTCTCCATACCCGCCACGCGGCGGCCGCGGCGATCAGTGCAACACCGGCTTCCGCCGCATAGGCCGCGGCAACCGGTACGCCGCTTTCGCGCAGTACTGCGAACGTGGTCGGCGACGCAAGCCAATAGCCTCTGCATTGTTCGAGCAGTGTCTCGCGCGCGAGTGCCGTGTTGACGAGAAAGAGCCGTACCGACTGCGTGCCGCAAACGAGCACGCTCAGCGCGCCGAACAGCCCCGCGCTGAACGCGGCGGCGGCCAGCGTGCGCCATGCGCGCGCGGCGATCAGCACGAGCGGAAACAGCACGGCCATTTGCGGCTTGATCGCCAGCAGGCCGATGCAGAGCCCCGCGCGCAGCGGATGACGGCGCATCAGGTAAAGCGCGAACGCGGCGAAGCTCGCGGTGAGCAGCGAGTTCTGGCCGAATGCGGCCGGCACGAACACGCATGGCAGCGCCGCGACGACGAACCATGCGAAGCGCGAGCCTCTGAAGCTGTCGGCGAGTCCGGAGACGCGCAGCGTGCCGGCCGTAAACAACGTCACGCCGAGGCCGACGAACATGAAGTACATGACGAGCGTCGGCAGCAACGCGAGCGGCGAGATCAGTACGAGGAACGTCGGTGGGTAGAGCCACGGCATCAGGCTGCCGTGACCGATATTGGGAAAGAGCGTCTGCTGGATGCGGTCGAACGAAGCATGCTCGTAGACCTGCGCCGCCGAGCCGTGCAGCAGTCCGTATGAAGCAGACCAGAAAATCGAAAAATCGAAACCCGGATGGGCGAATTCATGATCGGTGAAGCCGTGGCTCCAGAAGAACCACAACGACATGAGGACGACATACCCCACGACCATCGAGCCGCTGTAAAAGACGATGCGCTCGGGCGTGAGCCAATGACGCACCTGGTCTTCGGCGCCGCGCATGCGCAATTGCTGAGAAACGTACATGATCCCCGATCCCCGTGTGATCCGGATAAGGCCGCGAGGACCTTCCGGTCTTTCTGTTTGTTGATTCAGATTCCTAATCGTCAGCGTGCGACATCGAATGAAGAACGTGTCGTTTTGCACTGAACCGGTCAACTTATTGTTGGCGGAAATCGGTCCTACTTTCAAGCTCGCGTTTTCGAGCGTGGGCGCCGTGCGCTGCCAATGTCGGCAAAAAGTGGCCGAATCGGCCGCCTTAATGTGCGCTAGCCCACCAACGCGTCTCGTCGATGAGACGCTTCGGACAGACGCTCCCTTTGGCGAGGGCCGTTTTCGCGGTCAATTTCGTTTTTACCGAACCAGGGAAAGTCCCAGGAAAAAAATCCCGAGCCCCAATTGACGGGCCTCTACGCGGAAAGCGAAGTGTCCGGCGCGGTGCGAGAAATGTTGCGGAATCAGCACATTCAGGACGCGATTTCGGTGGCGTACGCGACGGCATCCGGCGCGGACCCGCATGTTTGCTGCATTCGTGCGTAGCTGGCCCCGTCCTTGCGATAGGTGTGGCACGAGTGCGGGCCTCGAGCCGACACCGAAAAATACACAGTACGGGGGAAGTATGAACAACCAGCTCACGCGACTGAGCGAGCGCCATCACGGCAGCACGGGCCATGCGCCGATGCTGCACCGGCGGCTCGCGGCCACGGCGCATCGGTTTGTCCGCTGGCTGCGCCTGCGCACCGGCGGCGCGCGCAGCGCGCTCCAATTCTCCCGTTCTTCCCGGTTCGTCTTGCCCGGTGTCTCGCTTGTGCGTGCCAGCGCGCAAATGACGAGGCATGGGCGGCGAAGCTAGCCTGCCGTTCGTTTTTTCCGCAGTGCCCGTAGTGCTTTCCCTCGCGCCAATTCCGGCCAGGGGCTTTTAATTAGACATCCAAAGGGAGTCAATCATGAAGAACGTTATCGCTCAAGCAGTCCGTTTTGTTCGTGACGAAGACGGCGTGACGGCCATCGAATATGGCCTGATTGCCGGCCTGATCGCACTCGGGATCATCGGCGGCGTCACGACGCTCGGTACGAACCTGAAAACGATTTTCGGCAATCTCGCTTCGTCGGTATAAGCCCGGTGCCGACGGACGAACGCTCCGATTCGTCCGTCGCCGCCGTGCGATTGCCCAGCACGGACCTGGGCTCCTCATTTCCAATCCTGCCGCATCGGCGGCACGGGTTGACTCACTGACTAACGATAGCGAGGCCATCATGACGCTGCCACCCTTGCCGCCGCATCCCGTGCCGCTCTGCGTGATCGCGCTGGTGATCGTGAGCGCCAGCACGGACATCACGGCGCGGCGGATTCCGAACCGCGTGATCGCGCTCGGCCTCGCCGCCGCGCTGGCCGTGCAGACCTGGCTTCACGGCCCGCTCGCCGGTCCGCTCGAATGGCTCGCCGGCGCCGCCTGCGGTTTCGCGCTGCTGCTGCCGTTCTATCTGCTGCGCGGCATGGCTGCCGGCGACGTCAAGCTGATGCTGACGATCGGTGCGTGGGTCGGCGCGGCGCTGACCTGGCGCATCGTGGTCGCGACGTTTCTGATCGGTGGCATCTGGTCATTGGCGTTCGCGTTGTACACAGGCCGCTTTGCGCGCCTGCTCGTCAATCTGCGGCAGCTAACGAGTGGCGGGTTTTTGGCGTCGCTGCGGCAGTCGAATCTGAATACGGCGGAATCCATCTCGGTCGGTGCGATTCCATACGGCGTCGCCATTGCGGCGGGAACCCTCGGGATGCTGTTCGCGGCCGCGGTCTAGCCAGGCGTCTCCATGAACCATGCAGGAGTGTTGCCATGAAAAACAGTCGTGCTTTAGTCATGCTGACGATCGCCGTGCTGGCGGGCCTCGCAGCCGTGAGTTTTGCGTCGCGATGGTTGTTGCAGACGTCCTCGGGCGCGGTGACGCCGGTGGCGGTCGCCTCGGGCGACATCAGTCTCGGCCAGCCGCTCAACCCGAACCTGATCCGCATGGTCAGCTGGCCCAGTGCGAGCGTGCCGCCCGGCGCGTTCGCCGACGGCAAGGCGCTCGACGGGCGCGTGCTGTTGACGAGTCTCGCGCCCGGCGAGCCGGTGCTCGAATCGAAGCTCGCGCCGCAGGGCACGAAAGGCGGCCTGTCGGCGGTCATCGGCGCGGGGCATCGGGCGATCACGGTGCGCGTGAACGACGTGGTCGGCGTGGCGGGCTTCGCCCTGCCGGGCAACTACGTCGACGTGATCGTCAATACGCAGGAAGCGGGCAAGGCCGACGCGCAGCAAAGCATTTCGAAGATCGTGCTCGAAAAGATCCTCGTACTGGCGGTCGCGCAGCAGGTGAGCCGCGACGACACCGCGCCGAAGGTGGTCAATGCGGTGACGCTCGAAGTCACGCCCGAGCAGGCCGAGAAGCTCGACCTTGCGCGCAGCGTCGGCACTTTGTCGCTGGTGCTGCGCAACCAGGTCGACAAGCAGACCGCGAGCACCGAAGGCGCGACCAAGCTCTCGCTGCTCGACATGCCGGCGTCGGCGCCGGCGCCCGAGCCGGTGCAGACGGTGCGTACGCACTATGTCGCGCGTTCCGCGCCGAAGCGCAACTGCATCGGCGTGCTGTCGGGCGTGACGGGCAGTGTCGAATGTTTCTAGGGCGGCTGCGGCGCGCCGGCTGACGAAGCGCCGCGACCTGAATAACAAAGGCAGTCAGGAACGTCTCGATCCACACACTTCGAGCGACGGGGGCAGCAACATGAAAACAGAACAACGCTTCTTATCCGGCAGCGGCCTGCGCTGTCGCGCGCTCGGCGGCACGATGCTCGCCGCGGCGCTGTGCACCGGCCTCGCGGCCATGCAGGATTGCGCCGCGCAGAACATGCCCGGCGGCCAGATGCTGGGCTGGGGCATGCAGAGCCCGCCTCTGCCGGTCGGCCGCGGAGCCGTGCCGATGCTCGTCAGCAATGCGGCGATTCCGAGCGCGATGGCGAGCGGCAAGGCGGTGGCTTCCGCGCAACTCACGGGGCCGAATTGCACCGGCGAGATTCGCGACGAGTCGAACGTATCGGTGCCCGTTGGCAAATCGGTTCTCGTGCCGCTCGCCGAACCGGCGCGCAATCGCACGCTCGGCAACCCGGTGGTGGCCGAGGCCACGCTCGTCTCGCCGCGCACGCTTTACGTGGTCGGCATGGCGGTGGGCACGACCAACATGATCGTGCAGGGACGCAGCGGCTCGTGCCAGATCATCGACGTGAGCGTCAGCGTCGATGCGGAAGGTTTGCAGCGCACGCTCTCGCAACTGTTGCCGAACGAGCACGGCATTCGCGTATCGAGCGCGGCCGGCAACCTCGTGCTCGCGGGCCGCGTGTCGAGCTCGCAGGCCGCGCAGCAGGCGATGGGCATCGCGAGCGCCTACGCGGGCGCCCAGCCCACGCAGCAACAGCAGGCCAGCACCGCGAGCTTCGGCAACGGCGGCTCGATCTCGCAGCAGAGCACGAGCGTCAGCAAGGGATCCGAAGTCATCAACATGATGACAGTCGATTCGCCGCAGCAGGTGATGCTCGAAGTGAAGGTCGCCGAAGTGTCGAAGACGCTGCTCAACCAGCTCGGCTCGGCGGTCAATATCCAGGGCGGTTTCGGTTCGTGGACCGGCGCGATCGTGAGCTCGCTGCTCGCGGGCGTCGGCAACGGCGTGCTGCTCAGCAAGGCGAACAACAAGCCGTTCAATCTGGCGCTCGACGCGCAGAAGAGCGATAGCCTCGGCAAGATTCTCGCCGAGCCGAACCTCGTCACGCTGAGCGGCCAGGAAGCCTCGTTCCTCGCGGGCGGACGCGTGTTCATTCCGGTGCCGCAAAGCAACGGCACGGGCGGCTCGACGATCACGCTGCAGGAAGAAGAGTTCGGCGTCGGCCTCAAGTTCACGCCGACCGTGCTCGCGGGTAGCCGCGTCAACCTGAAGGTCGCGCCGGAAGTGTCGGAACTGTCGCCGACCGGCGTCACCGTAACGGCGACCGGCACCAGCGGCACGGCGATCCTGCCACTCATCACGACACGCCGCGCGTCGACGACGGTGCAGATGAACGACGGCGAGAGCTTCGCGATCGGCGGGCTGATCCAGAACAACGTCACCGGCGCATTGAAGGCGCTGCCCGGCATCGGCGAATTGCCGGTACTCGGCACGCTGTTTCGCAGCACGTCGTTCCAGCAGGATCGCACCGAACTGGTCTTCATCATCACTGTGCATCTCGTGAAGCCGCTGCCGCCGGGAGACATTCCGCTGCCGACCGACAGCTTCGCGCAGACGTCCGACGCGATGGTCTACGCGACCGGCAACATGGAAGGCCGCAGGCCGGCTGCCCAGACCAAGTCGGCAACGACGCCGAACCCGAATGCGCCGCAAACGACGCCACCGGCAGCGCCGCAAGCCGAGCCGCAAGCGCAACCGGCGGCGCAAATGCAACCGGCGGCACCGGCCCCCGCTCCGGCGCAAGGGGCGACGACCGCACCGGCGGCCTTGCTGCCGCGCGATACGCAGGCGGACCGGCCCGCGCCATCGGCGGCACTGTCGGACGACCGGACCGCGACGGTGGCGGCGCAAGCGGGCGGCACCACGGCCCACGCCGCCGGCGGCGACGGGCCCGCGCTCGCCAAAACCGATCCGGCCAACCAGTAACGCGCTGCGAAGGGGACTCTCATGAAACTCGAACATCTTGTGACGCATCTTGCGACGACTCGCCGCGCGGCGTTGCTGCTGGCGCTCTACGCAACCCTGGGCGGCTCGTTGAGCGGCTGCATGACGAGCACGCCGATCTGGGACGCGCACTTCGGCGAAGCCGTGCGCACCGTGACGCGGATGCAGATCATCGATCCGCACGCGGGCGAGCACACGCCGTCCACGCCGGGGGTCGACGGCAAGGCCGCCGTGGCCGCGCAGGACCAGTACGACAAGTCGTTCCAGGCGCCCGTCACGACCATCAATCCGTTCGTGATCGGCATCGGCACGAACGGCGGCAGTCAGTGAAGCACAGCGCGGCGACGTCCGCCGGATAACCTTGATCGCTTGGGCGAGAACATCATGATCAACATCCTGGCCCTCTCTGAAGACAGCGCGCGGCTCGCGCAGATCGCGCATCTGAGCGGCGAATGCGGCGACTATCGCTTCACGCGCGCGACCGGCGGGCCGTCGCTGCTCGGCGAGCGCGGCGACAGTCTCGACGCGTTCGACGTGCTGATTGTCGATGCGGCGTCGCTGAAGGACGCGGAGCTGCCCGTGGTCGAACGTCTGCATCGCGCGCATGGGCGGCTCACCTGCATCCTGCTGATTCCCGATGCGTCGCCGGATACGCTGATTGCCGCGATGCGCGCGGGCTTTCGCGACGTGCTCAACTGGCCGCTCGATCCGCGCCAGCTCGGCGACGCGTTGCAGCGCGCGCAGTCGCGGGGTTTGCAAAGCGGCACGCGCGACACCCAGGTGCTGTCGTTCGTGTCGTGCAAGGGCGGCGCGGGCACGAGCTTTATCGCCGCGAACGTCGCGCATGCGATCGCGAGCCTGCCGCAGAAAAAGCGCGTACTGCTGATCGATCTGAACCAGCAGTTCGCCGACGCCGCCTTTCTGGTCTCCGACGAAACCCCGCCCTCGACGCTGCCGCAAGTCTGCGCGCAGATCGAGCGCATGGACGCCGCGTTCTTCGACACGAGTCTGGTGCACGTCACCGAGAACTTTCATATTCTCGCCGGCGCGGGCGATCCGGTGAAGGCGGCCGAGATCAAGGAAGACCGCCTCGAATGGATGCTCGGCGTCGCGGCGCCGCATTACGACTTCGTGCTGTTCGATCTCGGTCAGACGCTCAATCAACTGTCGATGCTCGCGCTCGATCGCAGCGACCAGATTCATGTCGTATTGCAGGCGAGCATGCCGCACGTGCGCGCCGGCCGCCGGCTGCAGGAAATTCTCTGCTCGCTCGGCTATGCACAGGAGCAGATGCGCCTCGTCCTGAACCGCTACACGCGCCACGGCGAACGCGCGCGCACGGCGCTCGAATCGGTGCTCGGCATGCACGCGTACCAGGTCATTCCCGAGGACGCCGAGGCCGTGACCGAGGCGATGAACCAGGGCCTGCCGGTATCGAAGACCGCGCGCAGCAGCGGGGTCGCGCGCAGTCTGCAAACGCTCGCCGAGAACATCGTCAGCCGCACGACGACGTCGGAGCGCAAACGCGCGAAGAGCGATTCGCTGTTCGCGCGGCTGCTCGGCCGTCAGGCGGCGCCGAAACTTGAAACGCTGTAATACCTGAGAAGGGGAGAGGCCATGTCGCTTCGTGAGCAGATTTCCGCGCAACGCGCGCAACCCCTGGGCGAGCGCCAGGACTCGTCGGGTACGCCGGCCGGCATGCTGCGCGCTGCCTATCAGAAACTCAAGCGCGAGATTCATCAGGCCGTGCTCGAACGTGTCGAACTCGAACGCCTGTCGCGTTTGCCGTCCGATCAGGTGCGCCAGGAGATTGCCGCACTGATCGGCCGCATTCTCGAAGAGCAGAAGGCGCCGGCCAACGATCTCGAACGCCGGCAGCTCGTGGGCGACGTGCACGACGAAATGTTCGGCTTCGGTCCGCTCGAAGTGCTGCTGCGCGACCCGAGCGTGTCGGACATTCTCGTCAATACGTATCGCCATACCTACGTCGAGCGGCGCGGGCGGCTCGAAGCGACCGACGTGACCTTCTACGACGACGCGCATCTGATGAAGGTCATCGAGAAGATCGTCTCGGGCGTGGGCCGCCATATCGACGAATCGAGCCCGATGGTCGACGCGCGCCTGCCGGACGGCTCGCGCGTGAACGCGATCATCCGGCCGTGCGCGGTCGACGGTCCGTTGCTGTCGATCCGCCGTTTCGCCGCGAACCCGCTGCAGGTCGCCGATCTGGTCGAACTGCAAAGCCTCACGCCGCCGATGGCCGAAGTGCTCGATGCGCTCGCGCGCGCGAAGGTCAACATTCTCGTGTCGGGCGGCACGGGCAGCGGCAAGACCACGCTCCTGAACGTGCTGTCGGGATTTATTCCGGATGACGAACGTATCGTCACGATCGAGGACGCGGCCGAACTGCAATTGCGCCAGCAGCACGTGCTCAGACTCGAAACGCGTTCGCCGAACATCGAGGGGCGCGGCGAGATCACGCAGCGCACGCTCGTGCGCAACGCGCTGCGGATGCGGCCCGATCGCATTATCCTCGGCGAAGTGCGCGGCGCCGAAGCGCTCGACATGCTCAATGCGATGAACACGGGCCACGAAGGCTCGCTGTCGACGATCCACGCGAACACGCCGCGCGATGCGCTCACGCGCCTCGAAAACATGATCAACCTCGGCGGCCTGTCGCTGCCGACACGCACGATGCGGCAACAGATTTCGTCGGCGATCTCGGTCGTCGTGCAGGCCGCGCGTTTGACCGATGGACGCCGCAAGATCATCAGCATTTCGGAGTTGACCGGCATGGAAGGCGACATGATCAACATGCAGGAGATCTTCGTGTTCCGCCGCGCCGGTGTCGATTCGAAGGGCAACGTGCGCGGACATTTCTGCGCGACCGGCGTGCGGCCGAAATTCGCCGAGCGCCTGCAGGCATTCGGCGTGGCGCCGTCGGATCAGATCTACGATCCGGCCCGCCGCTTCGAGACGACGTGATTCGCTGTTTCAGGAGACTTGCATGAACCCGATCTTCTACGCCGCGATCATCCTGCTCTTCGTGGCCGTGGTGCTTGCGACGAGCGGCGTGTACGAGTACTGGGACAGCCGGCATGGGCCGACCGCGCGGCGCGTTGCCGCACGGATTCGCGCGGTCTCCGCGGGCGGCCAGGTGAGCCGCGAGCGGCTGTCGATTCTGAAGACGCGCATGCTGGCCGAGTCGGCGTGGCTCACGCGGTTTTTGCTGCTGATCCCGCGCGTGCATGCGCTCGATCTGTTTCTGCAGCAGTCCGGGCTCCAGTGGTCGGTGGGCCGGCTCGTCGGCACGTGCGCGGTATTGCCGCTGTTCGTGCTGATGATCGGCGCGAGCGTCGCGTTGCAGTGGTTCGTCTCCGTGGCGATTGCCGTGTTGGCCGCGCTGTTGCCGATCGTCTATGTGCAGCGGCGGCGCAATCGCCGCATCCGGCAACTGGAGCGGCAGTTGCCCGACGTCTGCGACATGCTGGCGCGCGCGCTGCGTTCGGGCCATGCGTTCACGGGGGCAATCGATATGGTCGGCACCGAGTTCGCCGAGCCGATGAGCGGCGAATTCCGCATCGTGTTCGACGAGATCAACTATGGCGTGTCGATCAGCGAGGCGCTGACGAATCTCGCCACGCGCGTGCCGATTCGCGATTTGCGCTACTTCGTGATCGCGGTCGTGATCCAGCGCGAGACGGGCGGCAATCTCGCCGAAGTACTCGACGGCATCACGGCGCTGATTCGCGACCGCTTCAAGCTGTTCGACAAGGTTCGCGTGCTGTCCGCGGAAGGCAAGATGTCCGCGTGGGTGCTGGGACTGATGCCGTTCGGCGTCGGCGCCGCGATGATGGTTCTCAATCCCGACTTCCTCGACATACTGTGGCGCGACTCCACCGGCGTAAAAATGGTCGTGAGTTCGGGCGTCGGGATGCTGTTCGGCATCTTCTGGATGCGGCACATCGTGAAGATCAGGGTTTGAGCGCGTCGTACCGCCCGCGAAGAACAACTACCGAGGAGAGACCATGCAAACGCTGAACATCACGCAGATTCTGCTGCTCGCCGCCGTGTTCGCGATCGTGTTCGCGGCCGCGTTCGGCGTGCTGCATCTGGCCGCGCCGCGCGACATGAGCCGGCGCATCGAGCAGGCGGGCGGCGCGAACGTCGTGCCGGCGCCGGAGCAACTGGCGCCATCCGCGGACACCGCGTGGTACGAAAAGCTCGTCGAAATTTCGCAGCCGATTTCGAAGCTGTCGGTGCCGAAGGAAGGCTGGGAGCAATCCGCGTTGCGTGTGCAATTGATGACTGCGGGGTGGCGCTCGGCCAACGCGGTGCCGATCTATCTGGCCGCGAAGACGGCGCTCGCGATCCTGTTGCCGTTTCTCGCGATGCTCGCGCTCTACGGCTCATCCTTCGCGCCCACGCTGCTCGGACGCTCGATCGTTCTCGTGCTGCTCGCCGGGCTCGGCTACTACCTGCCGAATCTCGTGCTGGCAAAACGTATTGCCGCGCGCAAGCGCAGCCTCGTCGAGGACTTTCCCGATGCGCTCGATCTGCTGACGGTCTGCATCGAGGCGGGGCTCAGTCTCGATGCGTCGCTGATGAAGGTGGGCGAGGAAATCCGCATGCGCAGTGCGGTTGTGGCGAGCGAACTCGAACTGATGCTGCTGGAAATGCGCTCCGGTTTCTCGAAGGAAAAGGCGCTACGCAATTTTTCCTTGCGCACGGGCGTGGAAGATATCGATGCATTCAGCGCCATGCTGATTCAGGCCGAGCGTTTCGGCACGAGCATCGGCGTGTCGCTGCGCGTGCTTTCCGACACGCTGCGCACGCGGCGTCGCATGCGTGCCGAGGAACGCGCCGCGAAGATTGCGCTGAAGCTGCTGTTTCCGCTGATCTTCTGCATTTTTCCGGCGCTGCTCGTCGTGCTGATGGGACCGTCGATGATTCATATCTATCGGGAACTGCTGCCGAGCATGGCGGGCGCCTGAGCCTGCGCAGGCCGTTGCCTGTCAATACATACGAGAGTGGGATGAGAGAAAAAGAACGCATAAAACGAAAAACTCAACGGGGCGCGGCGGCGGTCGAACTCGCGCTTGTGCTCCCGCTACTGCTGGCACTGATATTCGGCAGCGTGCAATTCGGCTGGTTCGTCAACAACTATCTGATGCTGACGAATGCCGCCGCGCTCGGCGCGCACCAGCTTGCGTCGGAGCGCGGGTACGCAGCGCCGTACACCGACACGGCGAATGCGATCAACACGCAGACGGGCACCTTGAAAGGCACGTTGACGATCTCGATGAGCGTCGGCGGTACGTCATGTACGAGCGACAGCACGTGCGCCAGCGCGTTGGGTTCGGGCACGCAGGCGCCCGCGGCCGGCACGCAGGCGATCGTGCAGCTCGGTTATACGTTTGCGCCGCTGTTCGGCGGCGCTTTGTTTGGCCTGAAGAGCATCATGCCGTCGAGCCTGAGCGCGAGCATGTCGGAGGTGGTGCAATGATTTCAGGCACGAGACCGACGCACCGATTACGGGGGGCGTCGGCGCTGAAAAAGCAGCAAGGCGTGGCGGCGGTCGAATTCGCCCTGCTTGCGCCCGTGCTTCTACTGATCGTGCTCGGCGTCGCGCAGTTCGGCTGGCTGCTCGGCAACTACGTGATGGTCGCAAATGCGGCCTCGGCGGGCGCGCGCTATTTCGCGTCGCAACGCGGCACCACCAGTCCATATACGGCGACGCAGACTCAGGTGAGCGCGTCCGCTTCGCTGCTCAAGACCTCGAATCTGTCGATCGCGACGTCGGTGAACGGCACCGCCTGCACGAGCGATTCGGCCTGCGCGTCGGGCCTGACGAGCGCCGGCGGCACGTCGGCGGTCGGAACGGCGACGGTGACCGTCTCGTACACGTTCGTACCGATCTTCAAGGGCAGCCTGTCCGGTCTCTACGCGATGATGCCGACCACGCTCAATGCAAGCGCGGTGGAGCGCGTGCAATGACTGGCGCAAAAAGCAGGTGCGCAAAATCTTGTGCGCAAAAGAAGCGCACACAAAAGGAAAGCGTGCAAACAGACGGCATGCAAAAGAGCGTGAGCAGCAAGAAAGCGGTTCAACCGTTTGGGGGGAAATCATGAGAAGAACGACAACTGGCCCGCGCGGCGCGCTTCGTCGCCAGCGCGGCGCCGTCTCCATCCTCGTGGCGATTTCGATGGTGATGCTGTTGGGCTTCGCCGCGCTCGGCGTCGATCTCGGCTATCTGGCCTACAGCCAGAGACGCCTGCAGAGCGCAACCGATGCCGCGGCGCTCGCGGGCGCGGTGGATTTGTGGACACAGTCGTGGGCCACCGCGTCGAGCAACGCCCAGGCGTTCGCGGCCGGCAACAACAACACGCTGCCCGGCGGCGTGATTCCGGCGGCCGCGACGATCACGGGCCTCACGTTGTCGAGCGTCGCGCTGCCCTACAAGCAGGCCGCTTCCGGCTACAACGGCATCCAGGTCACGCAGCAGGCCACCGTGCCGCTCTATTTCGCACGAGTCTTCGGCAAAAGCCAGCAGACGATCTCGGCAACCTCGAAGGCGGGCGCGGGCGGCGGCGCGGAGCCCGCGCTCTACAACGTAATGATCGTTCTCGACACCACGCGCTCGATGGCCACCACGACGGACAGCAACTGCAAGAACGCGAAGGGAGCCGCGCAAACACGGCTGCAATGCGCGCAGGCCGGCGCGTTGCAACTGTTGACGGGTCTCACGAACGCCGGTGACAACGTCGGCTTGATGGCGTTTCCGCCGCAAACTTCGTCGACGTACAACTTCTCGTGCTCGGGCAAGTCGCCGACCATTGCGAGCAGCTATTCGGCTTCGAGCGCGAGCTACCAGTATTCGTCGCCGAGCTCGGGTTATCTCGGCAGCAACGGCCAGGTCAGCACGAGTTCGGGCATCGTGCAGGCGCTCGGCGGCGGCAGTTGCAGCGGCCTGCCGGCGCCGGGCGGTCTGGGCACGTTTTACGCGCAGGCGATTACGGCGGCGCAAACTTCGCTGGCCGCCACCGCGTCAACGCAGCATCCGCCCGGCCAGAACGTGATCATTCTGCTGAGCGACGGCATCGCTTCGTCGACGACGACCCAGTTGGGCACGACCTATAGCAGCACCTACGGCAGCGAGTGCCAGGCCGCGATCAATGCGGCTTCCGCCGTGAAGAACAATACGGGCACGTTGATCTATACCGTCGCGTATCTCGGCGGCGAGTCCAATTCGGCGCCGAGTTGCGGCGACGGCGCCGGCGCCGATAAGCTCACTGCGTGCAATACGATGGCGTCGATCGCCTCGGGGCCGTCTTATTTCTATTCGGACACCTGTGCGAACGCGGCGGGCGGCACGAATAGCCTGAATGCGCTGTTTTCGCAGATCGCCTATAGCCTGACCAAGCCGCGGCTGATTCCGCTGGCGGCGAGCTAGTTGCAACGCTTCGGCGCGCATTACCGGTGGTCGTGCGTTTCGGCCGCGCTCTTTCCCTGAAAGATCGGCAGGCGCCAGCCGTAACGCAGCGACGCGAGCCGAACCAGCACGCAGGCGAGCGTCGCGAACCAGGGTGTCCACCAGTCGGTCCAGCCCGCATACGAAAAGCCCACCTGCACCGATGCGCCGAGCAGCGCGGCCGATGCGTAGATATCTCGCTCGAGAATCGCGGGTACGCGCGAGAGCACCACGTCGCGCATCACGCCGCCGCCGACCGCGCTGACGATGCCGAGCAGAATCGCGAGTTCGGCGTTGTGGCTATGCACGAGCGACTTCTGCGCGCCCGACACCGCGAAGAGGCCGAGCCCGATCGCATCGAAGAACAGCACCGGTTGGCGCAGTCTGCGCACTTGCGGATACGCGAGAATCGTGACTGCCGAGGCGGCCAGCGCGGTTGCCAGGTAATGCCAGTTCGACAGGCCCGCGGGCGGAATCGCACCGATGCAGAGATCGCGCACGATGCCGCCGCCGCACGCGACCATGAACGCGATCACGACGATGCCGAACAGGTCGAGCCGCCGTTGCCGCGCGGCCACCGCGCCGCTGATCGCGAATACGAACGTACCGACCAGATCGAGAAGGGTATAGACCGCGTGCGAATTCACAGTGCTTGTTCTCGCTGATCGAACCAGGCGCCGGCTGCACACAGCATCGTTTCGATGCCGGTGCGCAGCGTCGGGTGAAGCAGCGGGGCGAACTTCGGCGAATGGTTGCTCGGGATTTCGTTGAGCTTCTTCGCCTCGCGCGCTTTGCGGAAGGTCTCGGGATCGGTGCTGCCGACGAACCAGAACGAGTACGGCACGCCCCATTCGCGGCCGAACAGGCTGAAGTCTTCGCTGGCGGCGGCCGGTTGCGCCTCGTACGCATGCTTGCCGAAGCGCGCTTCGAAGGCGTTGCGCAGACGCTCGGTGGCGGCGTCGTCGTTGACCGTGAGCGGATAGCTCGACAGCGTGGTGAATTCGGGTTCGCGCCGCGCGTTCGACGCCACGCATTCGGCACAGCAGATGCGGCGGATCGCGCCGAGCATGTACTCGCGCACGTCTTCGTCATAGCTGCGCACGTTGAGCTTGAGCGTCGCGTCGTCGGGGATGATGTTCTCTTTCGTGCCGGCCTGTATCGAGCCGACCGTCAGCACGGCGCTGTCGCTCGGCGCGATTTCGCGCGACACGATGGTTTGCAGACGCAGCGTGGTGGAGGCCGCCATGATGACCGGGTCGATCGAGGTTTGCGGCTGCGAGCCGTGCGAACCGCGCCCGAACAGTTTGACCTTGAGGCTGTCGGCGGCCGAGAGGATCGTGCCGCTGCGATAGCCGACCGTGCCGGCAGGACCGAACATCACGTGCTGGCCGAGAATCACGTCGGGCTTCGGAAAGCGCGTGGTCATGCCGTCGTCGAGCATACTGCGCGCGCCGCGCCCGATTTCCTCGCCGGGCTGGAATACGGCCATCAGCGTGCCGCGCCATGCGTCGCGATGCTCGGCCATCAGACGCGCGGCGCCGAGCAGCCACGTGACGTGCATGTCGTGGCCGCACGCATGGGCGACGCCGACTTCGATGCCGTCTTCGTCTTTCGCCTTCACCGTGCTCGCATAGGGCAGGCCGGTGGCCTCGGCCATCGGCAGCGCGTCCATGTCGGCGCGCAGCATGACCGTAGGGCCGTCGCCATTGCGCAGCAGCGCGACGACACCCGTGATGCCGACATGGCGCGTCACCTCGTAGCCGAGCTTTTCGACGTAATCGGCGACGATGCCCGCAGTGCGCACTTCCTGCATCGACAGTTCGGGATGCTGGTGCAGGTCTTTGTAGATGGCTTCGAGTTCGGGCAGAAGCGCGTCGATGGCACTCGACGTCGTTTCGATCAGCTTCGACATGGAAGACTCCTGGTTGCCGGATGAGCAGTAAGAAAGGCTGAAAAGAAGAGGCCGCAAAAAAACGGCGGGCAAAGTCGCCGGGAAGATCAATGCGGCGGCGTGCTCACGGACTCGCGTGCCAGCAGGCTGTTCGATAGTTTGCTGAGCAGCTGTTCGAGCAGCTTGCGCTCGCTGTCGCTCAGCACCGTGGCGAGCTGCGCTTCCATCGCGAGGCCCAATGCTTCCGACGCTTTCGCGACTTTCAGCCCGTCGGGCGTGGCGCGCAGCGCGATGCTGCGGCGGTCCGACGAATGCGCGTTGCGCGTGATGAAGCCGCGCGTTTCAAGCTCGGTGAGTACTTTGGAGAGCAGTGTCTTTTCGATCAGCGCGCGTTGCGATACCGCGGTGGGCGTGATGTCGGGCTCGGCGCAGACGAGGCGCAGCACGCGCAAGGCGCGCACGTCGAGGTTCCAGCGCTCGCGATAGACCACGTTCGCGCGGTTGGTCAGCAAGGCGCTGGTCAGATCGAGCCTGAAAGTCAGAAAGTCCGAGTACAAGATTGCTCCGCGTGTCGATCGTCGTGCCCGTTGCGGACACGACGGCCATTATAGGCATGTAGTTGAAATTTTCAATTACATGTTTGTGGCGGAGTTTCGGCGTAGTGGGCGAGCCAGTGAATGGCTCGGTGTTTGCTTCGGCTCAAAGCTGCTTGCAATAGAAGGTCGTGCTGCAGAATGCGCCGTCGGGCATCAGCGCGTAATTCGGCACATTGCCCACGCGCTGCCAGCCGGCGCGTTGATAAAGCCGCTCGGCGTCGCCGCCGGTGACGGTATCGAGCACGAGAACCGACTTCTTTTCTTTGCGCGCGGTGCGATCTATTTCGTCCATCAGATGCTGCGCGATTCCGCGCCGGCGTGCTTTTCGATGCACGAGCATCTTTGCAACGTCGGCGCGATGTGGCTGATTTTCCGGCTGCGCGGTAATCAACTGCACGGTGCCGACGATTTCTCCATGGCCGTCTTCCGCGATCAGCAGCGCACGCTCGCCGCGCCCGACGCCCTCGGCGACGCCGCGCCAGAACGTCAGCGCGGTTTCCCGCGAGATCGGCAGCATGAAGCTGACCGAGGCTCCACCTTCCACGCAGTCGATCAGTACATCGGCCAGCGCTTCCAGGCAGGCCGAAACCTCGTCGGCGCCGACGCGCCGCACGGTCACATTGCCAATCATCCGGTTCTCCTGTCCAGTATTACCGTTATTACAGTTGTATATTTTTTGTTATAGTTTATTTTCACTATTATGTGAGTATATGCTGATGCGGGTCATGGCTAAATCGAGGGAGCATGAACGCTACGCATTGCATGAACGTCTCGCACACCTGTTCAGATGCACTGAATTAGGGCAGATTACCGGCATATATCAAGAGACTGCCGGGCACAGTCGAACACAAGAACGACTGACAACCCGCCGAATGGATTGACGAGGCAATTCATTCGGTGTGCGCTACCTTTTCGGGCGGCACTGCCGGCCGGATTGACAATGGCCTTATCGGCCATCCTCTGCCATGCCGGCCACGGCGGCGGTGCATTCATCGGCCGAATTAAGCGCTGATAGAACACCTGCTGAGAAAACTGAACGACCCGCGGTTGATCCCAGGAGACGGAGGGTGCTCATGGAAACGCCTTCAGACTTTGCCGACAGAACATGGAGCGCGTCGTTGATTCAGACCAAAATGGTGCCGCCGCTTCTTCCTTTTGGATGCGTTCGCCGGTACGCGCTGCTCGATCGGCTGAGCGAACAGCAGACTCATGGCATAACCGTGGTGACCGCGCCGGCGGGTTTCGGCAAAACGACGTTACTCGCGGGATGCAGTGAAGTACTTTCGCGGCAGGAGTATCCGGTTGCTTGGCTCAGTCTCGATGACGAGGACAATCAGGAGCAGCAGTTCGGCGCGTATCTGGTCGCGGCGTTTTGCCGGGTGTCGAAAGACATCGGCAGGCCGGCCCAGCAACTTTTGAATAGCGATGCGCGAACCTCCATCAAAACGATCATTTCCGTGCTCCTGAATGGAATCGCGGCATTCGGCCGACGTGTTTTCCTCGTGCTGGATGACGTTGACCGCCTCACGTCGGCGCCTGTCATTGCCGTCGTGTCGCGTCTGCTCCGCTATGCGCCCGAAAATATGCACGTTTTGCTTGGTGCGCGCGGCGAACCCGGCATGAAGCTCGGTCAGCTTCGGGCACCGGAGAAGCTCACGCGGATCAGTGCCAATGACCTCCGTTTTTCGATCGACGACGCGGAGAAATTTTTCGAGGAGACCTGTGCTTTATCGCTCGACCGTGCCAATGTCGAGTTGCTGAATGGCGTGACGGAGGGGTGGGTGGCGGGCTTGCAACTGGCCGCCCTTGCGCTGCGTCAAACCAGCGATCCCGCTCAGGTAGTCGGCCGGTTCACCGTTACCCGCTCCGGAATCGACCGTTACCTGGACGATGCGGTGCTGACCCAGCTGCCACCCGCTATGCTGGAATTCCTGCTGAGCACGTCGATTCTCGAACGGCTTTCGCCCGCCGTGTGCGATGCCGTCATGGCCGTCGAGGGCGGCAGCGGTGAAAAGCTCGAATGGCTCGAGCAGCATAACGTCTTTATCCGGCCGCTCGATGAACGGCGTGAATGGTATCGCCTGCACGCACTGCTGTCCGATGCGCTGCGGCGTCGTCTTCTCGCTCATATGCCGCAACAGGTTCCGGTATTGCATCAGCGGGCGTTTCGGTGGTTCGCGGAAAAGCGGCTGTGGTCGGAGGCGGTCAGACATGCATTGGCAGCGGGAGAATTCGAGCAGGCCGCCCAGCTGGTCGAGAACGGTGCAATGGAGATGCTCGAACGCGGCGAGTCACGCACGTTGCTGGAGTGGGTCGCGAAGCTGCCACCGGATGTCGTTCTCACGCGGCGCTTGCGTCTTGCCAAAGCGTGGGCGCTCGCTTTCTCGCTTCAAACGACGCACGCCATCAAGGAAATTCGTGTCGTTACCGATGAGATTTATCGGATGCGCCGCGAGAGTGCCTGCAGCATCGACGAAGTCGCGCTGGCGGAGGTGAATGCCATCAGCGGGATAATCGCCTCTGCCAGCGACCAGAGCGAACATGCATTCGAATTCGGGCACGCCGTCGCGACCTCATCGGCGATTGCGGCTCCCTGGGTCAATAGCTGCGCGCAATTCGCGCAATTCTTTGGTCTATTGCATCGAGGCGAATTCGACCAGATACGTCGGATATGGGGAGGCGCTCAAGATCGACCGGAACAGGGACGGGGGTCGATCTACACGGACCTGTTTCGAAACACGATGTACGGCCTTGCCGCGCAGATGCATGGCGAACTGGCCGAAGCGGGGAGAGTTCTCGAAGAAACGCTCGTGCGTGCCGAAAACGCTTTCGGCTACGCATCGTCCTGTGCCGTGATCGCGGCGGGTTGCCTGGTGTCGATTGTCTACGAATACAATCAACTTCCTCGTGCACGGAAGTTGATTGCGAACCGCACGACGATTGCCCTGGAGGTTTCTCCACTCGGCACGCTGCTCCGGCATGTGCTGACGGAGGCACGCCTGCTGCAACGCAACGGGCAAGTGGGGTCGGCGCTGGCTGTTCTTGAAGATGGCCGGCAGGTTGCCATAACCCGACAATGGCTGCGTCTCAAGATGGCGTGCGACGCGGAGACGGTCAGGTTGCTCCTTCATAGCGGTGACGTGACCCGCGCGAGGCAGATCGCTAACAAACTACGCGCGAGTATGCCGGTGGTGCTTGACGAGCAGGCGGGAGCCGCGACTGAAACCTGGACACACTACTGCTTCCTGCAGGCTCGGGTTCTGATTGCCGAAAATGATGCTGAAAAGGCAGTCGCTTTTCTCGTACGCCTGCTCGATGCTTTGGCGGCCAGGGGATGGCGTTATCATGAAGCGATTGCTTCCCTGTTGCTCTCGCTCGCATACGAGCAAGGCGGAGCGTCCGGAAGCGCGCTCGGCGCGCTGGATCGTGCGCTACGTCTCGGAGAGGCTGTTGGCATGGTAAATAGCTTCATAGACGAAGGGCAAGGAGTCCGCGCATTGCTGCAACGGTTTCGGTGGAACGCTGGGGGCGACTCCACGGTGGACGCCACCTATGTCGACAAATTGATCCATGCTTTCGATCACGTCGACACGCCGTCGTCTACGTCTCCCAGGCCGGTCAGGAACCTGAAGATGTCGTCTGAGGCTCTGAGTGCGCGGGAGTTCGAAGTACTCCGTTGCGTGGCCCATGGTCAATCGAATAAGGAAGTGGGCCGATCGTTAAAGCTCGCACCGGAAACGGTCAAGTGGCACATGAAGAACATTTTCGAAAAACTCGATGTCACTTCGCGAATTGAAGCCGTGCAGAGCGTGTTCGGATTCGGCGTGAGAGAGGGTAGCGACGCTATGTAGTCATTGAATGCCTTCCACGAGAGACGGAGTTGGCGCAAGTCAGATTCGAGAACATCGATGCACTGAAGGCCGGCATCAAACCGTACCCACTACTACAACCACAAGCGCATCGAGCTGAAATTGAAAGGGCTGAGTCCTGTGATGTACAGAACCCAGCCCTCACGGCCTAACCGACCAAATTGTCCAACTTCGCAGTGTCAGTTCAAGATTGTGCGCCCGTATTCCACGGGCACATGAAATGATTTCGCAGATTCAGACCGGGTACGTGCCGCGAGTTTTACGGCATGTACCCGGTTTGATGCTTCGTTATGCCTTGAGCGTGTTCTTGTAGAACTTGCCGTCTTTCATCACGATACGCAGGTTCTGCTCGGGGTTCGCGATAAGGTCGAGATTCTCGAGTGGATTGCCGTCTACGAGCAGCAGATCGGCATAGGTACCTTGTTCGAGCACGCCGAGTTTTCGCGGATACGGATTGCGATGGCCGGATAGCGCGAGCAGTTCCGCGTTGGTACTCGTGGCCATTTCCAGTGCTTCGGCCGCGCTGTACCAGCGCTTCATATGCGTGAGCATCGTGCCTTGCCGCGCGGCGAGCGTCTGCGAGAAGATCAGGTCGGTGCCGAATGCGACCTTGATGCCGTGCTTGCGCGCGAGCTTGTACATGTTGTCCGTGCCCGCGGAGACTTCCTGGAATTTTTCGATGCCCGGCCCGGAGAGCGGCGCGACATCGTCCTGGCTGACGAACGGTTGCGTGCTGAGCCATGTGCCGTTTTTTGCCATCAGCGCGGCGGTTTTGTCGTCCATCAGATGACCGTGCTCGATGCAGCGCACACCCGCCGCGACGGAGCGCTGGATCGATTCGTTCGTGTACGCGTGCACGAGGACATACGTGCCCCAGTCCGCGGCCGTATCGACGGCCGCTCGCAACTGCTTTTCCGTGAACGTGAGCATGTCGATCGGGCTGCGCGGGGTCGATACGCCACCGCATCCGACCAGCTTGACCTGGGTGGCGCCCTGAATGAACTGCTCGCGCACGCGCACGCGGACTTCGTTTTCGGTATCGGCAATCGCGCTGCCGCCGTCGAGTTCCGACTGGCTGACCCGCGCGCCGCTGCGCGGCAGATCGCTGAGCGGACGGAAGTCGCCGTGGCCGCCGGTCGTCGTGATCATCGCGCCGGACGGATAGATGCGCGGCCCGGAAATCATGCCGCTGTCGATCGCCTGCTTCAACGCGAACGAGGGGCCGCCCGCGTCGCGTATCGTCGTGAAGCCGCGCAATAGCGTGCGCTCGGCTTCGGCACTGGCCGCGAGATGCACGAACGCAATGTCGGATTGCAGCACGACCTGGATCGGCAGCGACGCGAGCAGCGAATGCCAGTGCATGTCGATCAACCCGGGCATCATGACCTTGCCCCCGCAATCGACGACGATCCTGCCCTCGGCCGAGGCGGGCTGGCCTTGCCCCAACTGACTGATGGCATTGCCTTCGACGACCATATACAGGCTATCGCGCAACGTCGACGATTTGCCATCGAACAGGCGGAAGTTCGTGAATAGCACCGGCCTGGCGGGTGCACTGGGCGGCAGGACACTTTGAGCGTGGCTGAGTCCGGGCAGCACCAGGCCCAGCATCGAAGCCGCAAGACCGGTAACGAAGCCGCGGCGCGACAGATCGGCACTGATGCGGCGGTTCGCATATTGCGCTTGTGACTTGTCACAAAGACATGAAAGAGAAGGACTGACTGCTTTATTGCCGATGTACTTTCCTGAAGGCATAGCTCGCCCATAACGTAAATCATCGTGCATAGAAAGCCGCCGCATAACGATAACTCGCGGGGAAGAACGTCAATCGAGAAGAAGAGTATCGCCTGCGGCGCCAGATGGCAAATGTTGAACCGGTCAATGACGATGGAGATCACTGTTCAGAATTCATTCGCAAAGAGGCAATGAAATGAGAATTGAATTGTGAATTAATGTGACGACATTGCGAGATTAACTCATTGAACTGGATGATTTAAAAAAATTGACTTGCGACGCCTGAAAAAAAGCGGCTATGCTCATACCACTCGCCGGCACGGTGAGGATTCCGGAAGAACACGCAGTGGCATTGACCGCGCTATCGCGAACCGGTATGCGCATCCTCGCTTTTCAATAACGACAAAAGACATTTCCGCGGAATTAAGTTGCAGCACAGCATCGGTATTACGCAATCGACGTCAGGACCGGTGCCATTGCATCGTCCTGTTCATTTTCCACGGAGAAACCGAGATGATTGATGTGTCCACGCCACGCATGACCAAGGTGCTGGCCGGCTCCGCGTTGTCGCTGTTCGCCGTTGCCGCGATGGCGGACGATACGCCGGGCCTGTCGGAAAGTCTGTATTCGGTCGGCGCCCCGGAAATCACCCAGGCATCCGGAGCCGGCGCAAGCCCGTGGCATTTTTCCGTTGGAGCCGGGGTGGTGAACATGCCGAAATTCCCCGGCGCGAGCGGCACGAAATGGGAAGTGGTGCCGACGGTCAGCGCGAATTACGACCGCTTCTTTATCGGCGCCAATCCGGATGCGGCTTCGCTGCTGTCGCTCGGCGGCTATCTGTATCGCGACAGTAACTGGCGCATCGGCGCGGCCCTGACTTACGATTTCATCCAGCCGCGCAGCGAGTCCGACGACGCGCGGCTGCGCGGTCTCGGCGATGTCAAGCGTACCGCGCATGCCGAACTGTTCGGCGTCTATACCTATCAGTTCATTTCGGCGCGCGCGAGCGTATTGACCGATATCGCCGGCAACGATCGCGGCACGGTCGCGACCTTCGACGTGCTCGGCCGCTATCAGCCGATTCCGCAACTGACGCTCACCGCGGGGCCCGGTTTGACCTGGGCGAGCAGCAAGTACAACCAGACCTATTTCGGCGTGACGTCGGAGCAGAGCGCGCGCTCGGGACTGCCGGAGTTCTCGGCCGGTTCCGGTCTGAACCAGTTGCGCTTTTCGATAAACGGCGCGTATCGGATCGCGGCACGCTGGAATGTCGGCGCGAGCGTTTCGTTCGCATGGCTGCGCGGCGATGCGGGCGACAGCCCGATCACCGAGAAGACAAGTCAGATAACGTACGGGTTGTTCGCTAATTATCTGTTCTAGCTGGTTCATCGAATAGTCGCGCAATCATCGTCGAACGGTAAGCCCACCTGTGTTCGATTGTTCAGGCACCGGTGAGCTTCTTTCATTCAGCGAGCGACAAATCCCACTTTGTTGAACACCGTTTCTCCGGCAATGTCGCATCAACTCTTCTGCGCAAGCAGCGCCTGAATCTTTGCCTCGGTCTGCGCATAGTCGCCTTCTCCGAAGTGCGAATAGACGATCTGCCCTTTCTTGTCGATCAGATAGAACGCGGGCCAGTACTGATTGTTATAGGCATTCCACGTCGCATACTGATTGTCCTGCGCGACCGGGTAGCTGATGCCGAGCCGCTTGATCGCGGTCTTCACGTTACCGGTGTCGCGCTCGAACGGATACTCGGGCGTATGCACGCCAATGACCGTGAGTCCCTGATCCTTGTATTTCTGGTTCCAGCTTTTCACATACGGCAGTGTGTTCGCGCAATTGATGCAGCTATAGGTCCAGAAATCGACCAGTACCACCTTGCCGCGCAATTGCTGCAGTTTCAGCGGTTCGCTATTGAGCCATTGCGTGATGCCGGTGAACTCCGGCGCGGGCGGACCGTTTTCCAATGGCGCGGCGATGGCGGCAGTACTGGTGGCGGCCGTCGCGGCGAATGCACTGAAAGCGGCGGCAAGAGCGAATGTCCTGAGTCGGGCGTTCATGTCAAAGTCCTTTGAGTGAGGGGAAAAGCGCGGCGAGCCGGGCGTACAGCAGCACGTCGTATTGCAGATAGATGGCGAGTGCCGTCAGCATCACCAGTACGCCGAATACCTGTTGCAGACGATGCGCATGGCGCGATACGGCGCGTACATGCCGGGTCACGTAATGTCCGCCGTAGATGATCGCGAGCATCGGAATCGCGGCGCCGATCGCATACAGCGTGAGCAGCAGCGCCGACCAGCCGAGGTCCTGTGCCTTGACCACGAGCACGAGGATCGACGCGAGCACGGGGCCCGCGCAGGGTGTCCATACCGCGCCGAGCGACATGCCGAGCACAAAGCCGCCGGCGTTGCCGCTGCCGGGCTGACTGCCCGGTGCAATGGCCGCGCCGATGCGTTCGAGCGGCCCCTGCACTCGCGCGACGAGCCAGTCGTAGGGCCGGGGCCAGACGCGCATGAGGCCGGACAGTGTGAGCAAGGCGATACCCGTGTTGCGCAGCACCTGCTGCGCGACGTGGATGGTGCTGGACACCGCGCCTAGCAGCAAGGCGAACGACGCGAAAGTCAGAATAAAGCCGGCGACGATAAAGAGCGGTCGTGTACGGCTCGGCTGTTCGACCGACGTGCCGAGCAGAATCGGCATGACCGGCAGGACGCAGGGCGATGCGATCGTGAGCAGGCCCGCGAGCAGGGCGAGCGGCGTTTCGAGCGTGCTGTGCATGGTGGGCGTTCCGGTGGGCGGGTATGGCCGTATTGGAACGCCCGCGCGTATCTGGTTTATGTCGCGGGAATGAGGCGTGTGCAATGTTTTGTGTCTGCGTACCGGGTAGATACATTGCGACACAAAACGGCGGGCGGACGCAGCGTGGATGCGCCTTTACGCGCTGTGCGAACGTGCGATCAGCGAGTTTTGCGCTTTCGTGCCGTATTTGCCGATGGTCTCGCCGCCCGTTTCTTCGTTTCAGGCGGCGAGAACATCGGCATGCGCTCCTGAATCCAGCGCAGCAATTCGAGCGGAGCCGGGGCGAGCGGCCGGCCCGCTTTGACCAGTACTCGCGCCTGTGCGCCCGAGAAGAGCGGATGCACAACCGGCACGGTGGTCAATTCGCCGCTCGCGATTTCGCGGTACGCGGCGAATTCGCCGATCAGCGTCATGAAGTTTTCTGTAGTCACGAATCGCTTGAGTCCGCTCAGCGAATTGGTTGTTAGCGTCGCGCGGATCGAAACGTTCTCCGCCAATTCGGTCATCTTGACGACATGACCAATGCCGAATGTCGAGGGCATCAGCGCAAGAGGGTAGGCGCGCAGATCGTCGAGCGTGGCGGGGCGTTTCCTTTTAGCGAGCGGATGATCGCTTCTCAACAACAGCACGACGGGTTGCGAACAACTGGCGCGGGACTCGATGCGCGGATGCGGCGGCGGATTGTAGGCGAGCCCGATATGTACGCGGCTTTCCGCGATTTCTTCCTGGATTGCATCGACCGCGAGCATGTCCATGGCGATTTCCAGTTCCGGATATCGGGCACAGAACGGCGCAAGCACGTTGTCGACGAGCGTATCGACGAAGCCTTCGCTGACCGCGAGCCGGATATGCCCTCGCTGAAGACCTTTTAGCGCATGCAGCTGATCTTCGAGCTTCTCCTGCTGCGAGCGGTAGCCGCGCCAGAATTCGAGCAGATGCATGGCGGCTTCGGTCGGCTTGACGCCACGCGGCTGACGCTCGAACAGCACGGTGCCGAGTTCGTCTTCGAGCAGCTTGATCTGCCGCGTAATCACCGACGGCGACGTATTGAGGTTCTCGGCTGCGCCGCGAATCGTGCCGTGGGTCAGGACTTCGTTGAAGTACCGAAGGCGTTGCTGGTTGATCTCTCGCATGGGCTCACTCGACCGCGGTTAATGCGTTGCTCATTGAGCAACGATATGTGAACTTAGTTGCTCTTGTTGTCAGTGGTTGGGGCTGCCATTATGTATCTAAGCCTTGCGACAGCGGCAATTCACCGGTCCTGCCGGCAAAGCACTGCGTTTCAGATTCGCGTGGTTGCGCTTTACCGCCTTTACCACCCTTACCGCTTTTACCCATTCATGTTCGTTCCGTTCGCGTTGCGATTGCGTGCGGTGGCATCGTCATGCCGTCGATTTTTGCCGCTGCACGAGAGACGGGCGCACGGGCCGGATGAGTCATTCAAGGAGAATCAGCATGTCGGATCAGATCAATAGTCGGCGCCGTCGTTTTCTCGGAACGGCCGTGGCGGGTATCAGCCTGTTCGAACTGGGACTGAGCGGAATCGCGCATGCGCAGTCGACCGACGCGACCGGCATCGCGAAAGCGGGGCCGCGCGTTACTTCGTTCGAGAAGATTCGCTCGATCGATGCCGGCACGCTCAATATCAGCTATGCGGAAGCGGGTCCGCAAAACGGGCCGGTGGTGATTCTGCTGCATGGCTGGCCTTACGACATCTACAGCTTCGCCGAGGTGACGCCGCTGCTCGCGGCCGCGGGTTATCGCGTGATCGTTCCTTATCTGCGTGGCTATGGCCCGACGCGTTTCCTTTCCGCCGACACGCCGCGCAACGGTCAGCAGTCCGTGGTTGCCGTCGACATCGTCAATCTGATGGACGCGCTGAAGATCGACAAGGCCGTGCTCGGCGGTTTCGATTGGGGCGCACGCACGGCGAACATCATCGCGGCGCTGTGGCCACAACGCTGCAAGGCGATGGTCTCGGTGAGCGGTTATCTGATCGGCAGCCAGCAAGCGAACCGCGCGCCGTTGCCGCCGCAAGCCGAACTGGCCTGGTGGTATCAGTTCTATTTCGCCACGGAGCGCGGCCGCGCCGGGTATGAGGCGAACCGTCACGACTTCAACAGGCTGATCTGGCACACGGCCTCTCCGAAATGGAACTTCGACGATGCGACGTTCGAGCGTACCGCCGCATCGTTCAATAACCCGGACCACGTTGCCGTGGTGATTCACAACTACCGCTGGCGTCTCGGTCTCGCGCAGGGCGAGCCGCAATACGACGAACTCGAAAAGCGTCTCGCGACGGCACCGGCCATTGCCGTGCCGACCATCACGCTCGAAGGCGATGCCAACGGCGCGGCGCATCCGGAACCGGCTGCGTACGCGAAGAAGTTTACCGGCAAATACGAGCACCGCAATCTGAGTGGTGGTATCGGCCATAACCTGCCGCAGGAAGCGCCCAAGGCATTTGCGCAGGCTATTGTCGATGTGACACGCATGGCGTAATGCGGGCCGGCGAGTGCCGGCTGACTATTGCGGTTTCAGATCCGAACCCCAGGAGTTCAACACCGGCTTCTGGGTTTTTTTATGGGCGCGAGTCGCGAACGAGATGTGAGAGCGAGATGTGCGAACAAGATTCGTGGACAAAGCAGGGAACACGCAGAGCCGCTTTTTGTATCGCAATGTATCAGCCTCGTACGTAGACAAATACGCTTGCATAAAGGGGAGAAACGAAAACATTCCAGATACGTTGGCGCGCTCAAATGTCTTCACGCAAGGTTGATTCGCAACGTTGCGTGAATCAGGCGGGACATGAAGGCATATCGGCTTCGGTGGTCCGGTGTTCCGCTCAACCCTTGAATCCCGTGTATTCAGATATCTGGAGCAAACTCATGAAATTCGTTCAATCGCTGATCGTCGCCGCTCTCGTTGCCGTTCCTGTCGCTTCGTTCGCGCAATCGCAACATGAAGTCACGCGTGCCGAAGTGCGCGCGGAACTGGTCCAGTTGCAGAAGGCTGGCTACAACCCCGCGAGCGACAACGCGCAATACCCGCGCAACATCGAGGCGGCCGAGGCACGCATCAATGCCGGCAACAACGCAGCGGCCAATGCATATGGCGGCGTGGCGCAGAGCAACTCGGGCAGTTCGGCCGCGGGTTCACAGGCGTATGCGCCAATGAAGAGCGCGGTGCCGGACCAGCCCGACATCATCGGCCTTGGTCCGATCTACGCGCATTGAAGTACGGCGCGCGCTCAGATCGCAATCGACGGAATGCTCTTCATGCAGCGCAGCGCGAACATCGAGCGGCTATGGCGAATGCCTGCGATCTTGTAGAGCTTTTCGCGCAGGAAGCGCTCGTATCCCGCGGTGCCGTCCACGGCGACCTTGACGAGATAGTCGTAATCGCCGGACACGAGATACGCTTCGAGTACTTCGCTGAGTGTCGCGAGTTCGGCGCCGAAGCGCGCGAGCGCGTCGTCGTCGTGGCGGTCGAGCGTGACTTCGAGCAGCACGATGTCGGCGAAACCGAGTTTCTGCTGATCGAGCAACGCGACATAGCCGCGTATATAGCCTTCGCTTTCGAGCTGGCGCGTGCGATTCCAGCAGGCCGTGGTCGACATGCCGACCAGCTCGGCGAGTTCCGCGTTGCTGAGGCGAGCGTTCTTCTGCAACGCGCGCATGATCTTGCGATCGAGCTGGTCGAGCGGGCGGTTTCGGGTCGTCATTGGCGTGAATGGAAGAATATTCCTTAAAAATTCATTATAGATGTAGATCGTCCCGAAGCAGCACCGCAACGCGATGTCTTTAAGAAGCCTATCCAGCGGGGTTCCCGGTATATTTTCTCCATGCATTCATGCCCGGGACAACCGTCCGGGCCGCGGGTCTCGCGCTCAGCGGTCTGTTGCGGCCACAAGCCGCGCTCCGATGTCTCGCCGTCTTCACAGGAAGGCGGCACGCGGGCGAATTCCGGCGCTACCCGTGCCGGAAGGCGCGCCCGCCGGGCATGGACGCATGTCATCGCAAGCGACTATCGCAAGGCTTGCATTTGCATTGCCCCCAACCTGGCCTCTGCCCCTGCATACCGCGAATCGCCCGCCATCAAGGCAGGTTCTCGCGCAACACGATACTGAACTGCACCGGCTTCACGTCGCTCAGTGCATCGCGTTTCTCGTGCACGTTGCGGAAAATTCGCAGACAGTTGCCGACCATGGCTTGCGGCGTTTGCGTAATCAGCGCATCCATCGTGCCTTCGATCAGCAATGCGCGCGTATCGGGCGTCAAGCCATGTCCAATGAACAGGATCTTCTGTTCCGAACGCGCTTCGACGATCGCGCGCGCGACGCCATCCGAACCGCCGCCGCTGTTATAGATGCCCGCGAGATCGGGATGCTCTTCGAGCAGCTTGCGCGTTTGCCTATAGTTGCGCTCGCTATCGTCGTGACCTTCGCGCAGTCCTATGACGCGCACTTGCGGAAAGGTCGATTCGATCAGATGCAGAAAGCCGATTTCGCGTTCCTCATGCCCGCGATAGTTGAGGCTGCCCGCCAGCATCGCAATCTTGCCGCTCGGCCGCGGGCCCATGAAACGGCCTAACAGCAACGCCGCGGTGCGTCCCGCCGAACGGTTGTCGATGCCGACATACGCGAGCCGCCGCGAATTCGACAGATCCGAAATCAGCGTAATCGCCGGTACGCCCTGGTCCG
>Ga0154001_1000002_pt1 | contig 65317 bp, 62 predicted proteins | sample TSNJ085MetaG_FD_104699 | JGI IMG/M metagenome (GOLD analysis project Ga0154001, IMG submission 104699) | Attine ant fungus gardens microbial communities from New Jersey, USA - TSNJ085 MetaG | ecosystem: Host-associated > Fungi > Mycelium > Unclassified | place: USA: New Jersey, Wharton State...
CGAACGGCCGCGAGCAGGCGAGCGCCGCGGGCCGCCTGTTCGCCGAACAGCGGGTGCGCTTCGATCGCGTGATCGTGAGCGGCCTGCCGCGCACGATCGAAACCGCGCGACGCGTGCTCGCCGAAACGGGCCAGCAGATCGAGCCGGAAATCGAGCCCGCGTGGCAGGAAATTCGCGGCGGCAGGCTCGGCAGCATTCCGGCGAGCGATATCGAGGCGGCGTTTCTCGGCGTGTTCGACGGCATCGTGCCCGAAAGCACGCGCTTTCTCGACGGCGAAACGATCGGCGAACTGTTCGATCGCGTGCTGCCGGCCGTCGCGGCGCTGCGCGAGGACACCTCGTGGGACACCGTGCTGCTGGTGCTGCACGGCGGCGTCAATCGCGCGATCCTCTCGCACGCGCTGACAACGGGCGGCCGCACGTTCTTCGGCCATCTGTCGCAGGCGACCGGCTGCATCAACGCGCTCGACGTCGGCGCCGCGCCGCGCGACTGGGTGCTGCGCATGCTCAACCACTCGCCGCCGTCGCCGCTGCATCGTGACGTGCGCAACACCACGATGGAAATGCTTTACGCGCAATTCATCCGCTACCAGCGCAGCTGACACCGAACTGGAGGAGACACATGGCGCAAGCCACGCAGACCGGCGAACCCGCACCCAAACAGGACTACTCGGCCTTCGAAGGCACCCGTCCCGTCAACGAGCGGCAACGCTTCGACAACGACGCGCTCGCCGCGTGGCTGACCCGTCACGTCGACGGCTTCGCGGGACCGCTCACGCTCGAACAGTTCGCGGGCGGCCAGTCCAATCCGACCTTCAAGCTGATCACGCCGTCGCGCTCGTACGTGATGCGCGCGAAGCCCGGCCCCGCCGCGAAGCTGCTGCCGTCCGCGCATGCGATCGAACGCGAATACCGCGTGATGCACGCGCTGGCCGGCACCGACGTGCCGGTCGCGCAAATGCTCGCGCTGTGCGAGGACGAAAGCGTGATCGGCCGCGCGTTCTACGTGATGGAGTTCGTCGAAGGCCGCGTGCTGTGGGACCAGTCGCTGCCCGGCATGACGGCCGCTGAGCGCACGGCGATCTACGACGAAATGAATCGCGTGATCGCGGCTTTGCATAGCGTCGACGTCGCCGCCGCCGGCCTCGCCGATTACGGCAAGCCGGGCAATTACTTCGCCCGGCAGATCGGCCGCTGGAGCAAGCAGTATCTCGCGTCCGAGACCGAGCCGATCGACGCGATGCAGCGTCTGATCGAATGGCTGCCGCAACATATGCCCGCCGAAACGAGCGGCCGCACCTCGGTCGTACATGGCGATTACCGGCTCGACAATCTGATCTTCGATCGCTACGAGCCGCGCGTGCTTGCGGTGCTCGACTGGGAACTGTCGACGCTCGGCGATCCGCTCGCCGACTTCGCGTATCACTGTATGGCGTGGCACGTCGACCCGGGGCAGTTCCGCGGCATCGCGGGGCTCGACTGGAGCGCCCTCGGCATTCCCGACGAAGCACAGTACGTCGAACGCTATTGCCAGCGCACCGGCTTCGAGATTCACGGCGACTGGAACTTCTATCTGGCGTACAACATGTTCCGCATCGCCGCGATCCTGCAAGGCATCATGAAGCGCGTCGTCGACGGCACCGCATCGAGTGCGCAGGCACTCGATGCCGGCCGGCGCGCGAAGCCGATGGCCGAACTGGCCTGGCGCTACGCGCAGAAGGTGCGCTAGCCGCAAAACAATGCGCCGGGGCCGCATGCCCCGGTTATGGGCCGGGCTGGGCATCATGCCGTTATTTGTGCACGAGCTTGCGAGCCCCGCTTCAACATCATCCGCTGTCCGTTATTCGCGAGGTTTCAGATGAATTTCGATTACACCCCGAAGGTCCAGGCGTTGCGCGAAAAACTGCTCGCCTTCTTCGACGAGCATATTTATCCGAACGAGCAGGCGTTCTATGCGGAAATCGCGCGCAATCGCCAGAACGGCAACGCATGGGTGCCGACCGAGCTGATCGAGCAACTGAAGCAGAAGGCGCGCGCCGCCGGTTTGTGGAATCTGTTCCTGCCGCAATCGGAGCGCGGCGCCGGACTGACCAACCTCGAATACGCGCCGCTGTGCGAGATCATGGGCCGCGTGCCCTGGGCGCCGGAAGTGTTCAACTGCAACGCGCCCGACACCGGCAACATGGAGACGATCGAGCGCTACGGCAGCGAAGACAACAAGCGCGAATGGCTCGAACCGCTGCTGCAAGGGCAAATCCGCTCCGCGTTCCTGATGACGGAGCCGGAAGTGGCCTCGTCGGATGCGACCAACATTCAGACCCGCATCGTGCGCGATGGCGACCACTACGTGATCGACGGCCACAAGTGGTGGTCGTCGGGTGCGGGCGATCCGCGCTGCAAGGTCTATATCGTGATGGGCAAGACCGATCCCGAGGCGCCGCGCCATCAGCAGCAGTCGATGATCCTCGTGCCCGCCGACGCCGCCGGCATCACCGTGCACCGCCCGCTCACCGTGTTCGGTTACGACGACGCGCCGCACGGCCATATGGAAATCACGCTCGATAACGTGCGCGTGCCTGCCGCCAACATGCTGCTCGGCGAAGGCCGCGGCTTCGAGATCGCGCAGGGCCGCCTCGGCCCGGGGCGCATCCACCATTGCATGCGGCTCATCGGTCTCGCCGAACGCGCAATCGAGCTGATGGCGAAGCGCTCGCTGCAACGCGTCGCGTTCGGCAAGCCGGTCGCGTCGCAAGGCGTCACGCAGGAGCGTCTCGCCGAGGCGCGCTGCATGATCGAGCAGGCGCGTCTGCTGACGCTGAAGACCGCGTACATGATGGACACCGTCGGCAACAAGGGCGCGCGCGGCGAGATCGCGATGATCAAGGTGGTCGCGCCGAACATGGCGTGTCAGGTAATCGACTGGGCGATTCAGGCGCACGGCGGCGGCGGTGTCAGCGACGACTTTCCGCTCGCCTATGCCTACGCATCGGCACGCACGCTGCGTTTCGCCGACGGCCCCGACGAAGTGCATCGCAATGCCATCGCCAAGCTCGAACTCGCACGCCATCTGGATGCGGGCGCGGCCGCTCGCGTGGAGATGCCGGTCACGCGCGTTTGAGTTCCGCGGCCCGATGTGAAAGGTGAGCGCGGGGGGCTGAGCCCACGGCAAGCAGCATCGTACGATCTATGCTCTAATTTTTCGACCACGGCGGCGCCCTCTTTGCGGCGCCGCTTTGACGAAGAGGGAGCAACGATGATCGATGTCTATAGCTGGGCGACCCCGAACGGCCACAAGGTTCACATCATGCTCGAAGAGACGGGCCTGCCCTACACCGCGCATGCCGTGAATATCGGTGCCGGCGACCAGTTCAAGCCCGAATTTCTCGCCGTCAGTCCCAACAACAAGATTCCCGCGATCGTCGACTCCGAGGGCCCGAAAGGCGCTGATGGCCGGCCGTTCGCGCTGTTCGAATCGGGCGCGATCCTGATTTACCTGGCTGAAAAAACCGGCAAGTTTCTGCCGACCGATCCGGCCGCGCGCTACTCGGTGCTGCAATGGCTGATGTTCCAGATGGGCGGCCTCGGTCCGATGCTGGGGCAGGCTCACCACTTCCGCCTCTACGCACCCGAGCAGATCGAGTATGCGGTCAAACGCTACACCAACGAAGCGCATCGCCTGTACGGCGTGATGGACACGCAACTCGGCAAGACGCGTTATCTCGCCGGCAACGACTATACGATCGCGGACATCGCCTCGTTCCCGTGGACGCGCTCATGGAAAAACCAGGGCATCGAACTCGATGCGTTCCCGAACGTGAAGCGCTGGCATGAAGAGATTGCCGCTCGGCCCGCGGTGGTGCGCGGCGTCGACGTGCTCGCGTCCGCACGCGTGCCGCTGATGGACGACAAGGCGAAAGAGATGCTGTTCGGTGCCACCCAGTACGCGAAGCATTAACTGCTTTGTCTTCCCGGCGATACGCCCCGACGCCAGGCAAAAAGTGCGAGCCCGCATGCACGCCGGCTCGCACTTTCGATTTCACCCGCGACGCAAGAACACTAGAAGTAGTGCCGCGTAATGAACTCCGCGATGCACACCGGCCGCTCGCTGCCCTGCCGCTCCACCGTGACGTTCCATGCGACCTGCACGCCGCCGTCGTCGACTTCGGTCACGGATTCCACCGCAAACTTCCCGCGCAGCGACGAACCCACCAGCACCGGCGACACGAAACGCACACGATTCAACCCGTAGTTGACGCCCATGCGCTGCTCGAACGTCACCGTTTCACCGAGCAGAGCCGGAATCAGCGAGAGCGTCAGAAAACCATGCGCGACCGGGCCGCCGAACGGCGACTCGCGCCTGGCCCGCTCGGGGTCGACGTGAATCCATTGATGATCGCCGGTGGCCTCGGCAAAACGATCGACCTTATCCTGATCGACGCTCAACCATTCGCTGACGAGCGGTTCGGCGCCCACGCGCGCGAGCACAGCCTCGGCATTGTTGAAAGCGGCGAGCGGCGCCGCACTCGCCGTCATGCCGCGGCTCCCGGCTTGCGCAGCCCGAACATGCCCTTCGAGCGCACCGTAATCACCGTTTCGCCATGCTGATTGATGCCTTCCCAGCGCGTCGATACGATGCCGCGATCGGGTTTGCTCTCCGACACGCGCTTGTCGACGATGACGTTCATCATCGTGATCGTGTCGCCGACGCGCACCGGCTTGAGCCAGCGAATCTCGTCGATACCGGGCGAGCCCATCGACGTCGAACCCGCCAGCACGTTGCGCACGAGCATGCCCATCATCACCGAGCACGTATGCCAGCCGCTCGCCACGAGGCCGCGAAACGGCGATTCGGCCGCTGCGGCTTCGTCGAGGTGAAACGGCTGCGGATCGAACTTCTGCGCGAACTCGACGATCTCCTCGCGCGTGAACGTGTGCTTGCCGACTTCGTGCGTCGTGCCGACTTCCATGTCTTCGAAACTGAATCCCATCGTGCCTCTCCTTGATCCGGTTGAATGCGCCGATCAGTCTTCGGCGACGGCAAAGCCGGGAAGCGTGGCGAACCGCGCAAGATGATGATCGACGTCGCCAAGCGTGGTCTCGATGATCGCGAGGCGCTTAAATAGATGCGCCGCCGCTACCTCGTTCGTGACGCCCATGCCGCCATGCAACTGCACCGCCTGCTGACCGACGAAACGCGCCGCCTGACCGACGCGCACCTTTGCCGCCGAAATTGCGCGACGGCGTTCGTCGGCATCTTCGCTCGCATAGCGCATCGCAGCGAGATAGGTGATGGAGCGCGCCTGTTCCGCGTGAATCAGCATCTCGACCATACGATGCTGCAACGCCTGGAAACGCGCGATCGGCTGGCCGAACTGCTGGCGCGTTTTCGTGTAGTCGACGGTGGCGTGGTTCAGCGCGTCGAGCGCGCCGATCGCCTCCGCGCACAGCAGCAACGTGCCGTAGTCGGCGATCTGTTCGAGCGCCACCGCGCCCGCGTGCTGACCGGCGAGCCGGCGCGCGGGCGTGCCGGTGAATTCGAGCGTCACCGCGCGCTGGCCGTCGATGGTGCGATATTCGGTGACTTTGGCACCGGCCGCGCCGCGCGCCACGACAAAAAGCGCGATCTCGCCATTCAGGCGTGCCGGCACGATCCAGTGATCCGCCTGCGCGCCGTGCAGCACGGCCGACTTCGTGCCACCTAGCGCGTACTGCTCGCCCTGAGCGCTCGCCGTCGTGGCGATGTCGAACAGATCGTAACGTGCGTGCGGTTCATGAAAGGCCACGGCCAGTTTGCATTCGCCCTGCGCCGCGCGCTCGAGCAACGCGGCGTCTTCGCCTTCGCTCGTGCCCGCTATGCGTAGTGCCTCGATGCCGACCACGGTCGCCCAATACGGCTCGATGACCAGCGCGCGACCGAGTTCCTGCATGACCACCAGCATGTCGATCGGACCACCGTTGAAACCGCCCTGCGCTTCCGGCACCGGCAGCGCGGTCAAACCGAGTTCGGTGAACGCGGCCCAGTGCGCGGCCGACACACCGGCTTCCGAGCGCACGATCGCCTGACGCGCCTCGAAGCCGTAGCTTTTCTCGAGATAGCGGCGCAGCGCGTCGGCAAATTGCTGTTGTTCGTCGTTGAAAGTGAAGTCCATGCGCCGCTCCTCAAAGTCCGAGAATCATCTGCGCGATGATGTTCTTTTGAATTTCATTCGAACCGCCGTAGATCGACGTCTTGCGGAAGTTGAAGTAGTACGCAGCGAGCGGCGCGGCATCGTCATCGCCGGCGAGGCTGTGCTCGCGCTCGCCTTCGAGGAACGGCACGTCGAACGGCGCGGCAAGCGGACCAATCGCTTCGAACATCAGCTCGGTCAAGCCCTGCTGCACTTCGGTGCCTTTGATTTTCAGCATCGACGCTTCCGGGCCCGGCCCGCGTCCGCCCGCCTCGTTGGCAACCACGCGCTGCACGGTGACTTCGAGCGCCATCAACTCGATTTCGAGATTCGCGACCTTCGCGGCAAAGACCGGGTCCAGCAGCAACGGCTTGCCGTTCTTCTTCTGATTCAGCGCGACGCGCTTAAGAAAGACGAGTTCACGCTTCGAGGTGCCGACCCGCGCGATGCCGGTGCGCTCATGACCTAGCAGGTATTTCGCGTACGTCCAGCCGCGATTTTCCTCGCCGACCAGATTCTCCAGCGGCACTTTCACGTCTTCGAAAAACACCTCGTTGACTTCGTGATCTTCGTCGAGCGTGATGATCGGCCGCACGGTGATGCCCGGCGTTTTCATATCGATCAGCAGAAACGAAATGCCTTCCTGCTTTTTGGCCCCGCTGTCGGTGCGCACGAGGCAGAACATCATGTCGGCGTACTGGCCCAGCGTGGTCCAAGTTTTCTGGCCATTGACCACGTAATGATCGCCGACGCGCTCGGCACGGGTGCGCAGCGATGCGAGATCCGAGCCCGAACCCGGCTCGGAATAGCCCTGGCACCACCAGTCTGTGCCGTTGAGAATACGCGGCAGATAGTGGCGCTTCTGCGCCTCGTTGCCGTATTTCATCAGCACGGGTGCGACCATCGATACACCGAAGGGCAGCACGGAAGGCGCACCAACTCGCGCGCACTCTTCCTCCCAGATATGCCGCTGGGTCGCATCCCAGCCCGGGCCGCCATATTCGCGCGGCCACGCAACCACCGACCAGCCTCGCGTGCCGAGCAACCTGTGCCAGCTAGCGAAATCTTCGCGGGAAAGACGTTTGTGATTGAGTACCTTGTCGCTCAGCTCACGGGGCAGATTCGCCTCGAGCCAGGCGCGGATGTCGGCGCGGAACGCGTCTTCAGCGGGGGAATAGTCCAGATTCATGCGTAGTGTCTCCTGGCCGCCACCACCTGGCGCCAGCAGGCACCGCGCTATTGCAGCGGTTCCTTCAGGGCAGCCGGGACTGGCAGCGGCATCACTTCGATGCCTTCCTCGACCAAGGCACGCGCATCTTCCGGTGTCGTGACACCACGAATATTGCGTGCGGGCGCTTCGTTGTAGTGAATGCGCCGCGCTTCCTCGGCGAAGCGGTCGCCCACGTTCTCGGTCTTTTCCAGTACCTCGCGCAGTGCGCGCATGACACGCGCCTGCATGTCACCGGTATCCGCCGGCGCTTTCGTGTCAGCCGCACCCGACAGATTCAGGCGCGGTGCCGACGGCAAGCGGCTCACTTCGTTCGCACCGCAGATCGGACATTCGACGAGCTTGCGAGACTGCTGCGATTCGAAGTCATCAGCCGAAGCGAACCAGCCTTCGAACCGATGGCCATGCGGACACTGTAAATCGAGGACCTTCATGTGGAATCAGGGCTTGCGTGCCAGTTTAGCGCAAAAAGAAAATTTATGAACGATCGTTCGTAAAATTTAAGATCGATGCGCCAGCGTTGGACGTAGTGAACAAATCGGGCGCGGTGGGCGATTTTAACGCTTTGCGCCAGGCGCTGCCGAAGGCAAGTCGCCACGTGAGCCGTACCGGTTTCGCCTGACGAACCCTACTGGACCGCTCACCCATCATGCTTAAGGGCTCTCTACACCGGCATGCCCCGCATCACGCTTACGCGACGAGGTTTTCAATCCGGCGGCTGACGCGCGCTTCGATCTGACGCGCCCCCCGGGCAAGATTGATCTGTTTCGCCAGCTTTGCAACATCCACCACGTCTGCCTTGATGTTGTATCCGCCGCGCGAAGTGAGCCACTCAAGCACGTCGGACAGATGCCACACCGACGTACTCCCTTCGTGGACAGGCGGAGGGAAGTCCGTGGCGTGGCTCAGCATCAGCTTGCGCATGTTCTGCCGCGATACGCCGGCGACTTCCGCCACATCGGTCAAGCCAACGAAATCGGGCCCCGCCTCTACAAGCTGCGCAGACGGCACCGCGCGTTTGACATCCTTGAGCGCGCTGACGACAGCCTCGAGCGCAGATGCACCTTCGCGGGAAAACAGCAGCCCCAGGCGTCCCGGTTGTCCCACGCCGACCGTGGCGTCGTCGCACCCTGCTTCGCCCAGCCGTTCGACGATCTCGTCGGCATCGCAGTCTTCGGCTGCGAGCCGGTATTTCAACGTGAACACATATTCCATACGTTACTCCTGTCTTCATTCAGCCCAGGTTTGCGCCTTTCATGTTCGGCGCCACACGCCCCGTTACCGCACGAGCCGTGCAGTTGTCGACGATACGCCGCAAATGCTTGGCGTGATTGCCCGAATTCTTCGGCGTACTCCAGACACTCGATATACAGAACTCTCCGCAGCGGCATTCCGCCTCTTTATAAGGACAGTAGATTTTTCCCCACGCGTGACCTCTCCCACCATCCTGGACGCGCCAGCCATGCTTCTCCGCGTAGACCAATGCCGCTTCGATCTCCTTCTTCGCGTGCTTTCCTCTAACCATCGACACCTCCAATTTAACCGACGCCTCATAAGTTGTCAATCGACAACCACAAAGACTTTCAAAGTCAGACCTCTTCGCTGCCTATCGTTCGTTATTCAAAATAAAAACGATGACGAACGCGGTGACCGGAAAGCTCATACTAGCGACACGCGAACGACTCGACGAGCCAGCCAGATGGCCTATGAAAAACGGATATTCAGGTGTCGGAGAAAAAGCGTTGCCCAATGACAAAGCCCCTGCCGGTCATCGACCGGCAGGGGCTTCTCGTGTTATAGGCCGGATATCTGGCAGCGCCAGACTTATACCGTCTCCGGCGTCGCCGTCGGCCAGGCGCCCGAGAGCACCTTCTCCAGCCAGAACGTGCCGATAATCGTCTTCACGTCGGTGATCTTGCCGGTGCGCACCCATTCGGATACGTCCTCGAACTTCGCCGTAAAGAGTTCGAGGAACTCGCCCTCGTCGAGCTTGCGCTCGCCGGCGACCAATCCGCGTGCAAGATAGATGTCGATGAACTCGGTCGAATACGAAATGATCGGGTGGATGCGCGTCAGGTACACATACTCGCGCGCGGTATAGCCGGTTTCCTCGCGCAACTCGCGCGCCGCGCAGGCCAGCGCGCCTTCGTTCGGATCGAGCTTGCCGGCCGGATACTCGACCATGACCTTGCCCATCGGATAGCGATACTGGCTCTCAAGCAGCACGCGACCGTCGTCGAATAGCGGAATCACCATGACGGCACCCGCATGCTTGACGTATTCGCGGGTCGCCTGCTTACCGTCAGGCAACCGGACCGTATCGTACTTGACCGTCATGAACGGCCCTTGATGAACCGTCTTGCTGTCGATACACGTCTCGGTTAGCGCGGCATCGTGATTGGGAAGTTCAGCCATGTGCGGACCTCAAAACAGCCTGGTGCGCGACGGCGGGACGCCGTCAGCGGCGTTTGACGAGATATTGGAAGGTAAAGCCGGGAAAAGCGAACACGACGAACAGCGCAAACGTGATCGCATAGAACTGCCAGCCCTGTTCGAAGCGGTTTCCCGCGCGCGCTTCGAGCAGAAAACCCAGCGCGCCAACCACGAAATACAACACGATCAGTTCGGCAATCCGCAGCCAGGCGCTTTTCTTCGCCGCTTTCAACGGCACGGCGGCGAAGAGGCGCTGATTCAGGAACGGCAGGTTGGCGCCCACGAACGCCAACAGCACGATAAACCAACCCGCAGCGGACATCAGAGCAGCAGCGTGTGCTGGATAGCCTGCAGGCAGGCGCGCAGCAGCGGGTCGGGCACGATACCGAGCACCAGCACGGCCACGCCGTTGAGCGCGAGCAGCGCGCGCGTGCTCGTGTCGGCGACGATCGGCGACTTGTCCTGCGGCTCGTCGAAGTACATGAGCTTGACGATACGCAGGTAGTAGAACGCGCCGAACAGCGAGGTGATAACCGCCAGAATCGTGAGCCAGGTCAGACCGGCGTTCATCGTCGCCTGCAGCACGGCGAGCTTCGCATAGAAGCCGACTGCCGGCGGAATGCCCGCGAGCGAGAACATCATGATCATCATCACGAACGCGAACACCGGGCTGCGCTGATTGAGGCCCTTGAAGTCCTCGAGCGTGTCCGCTTCGAAATCGCGGCGGGCGAGCAGCATGATGACGCCGAAGGTGCCGAGCGTCGTGATCAGGTAGACGATGCTGTAGAACATCGCCGAGCCGTACGCGCTCGCGGCGCCCGTGGTCTTCTGGTCGACTACGCCAGCGAGCAGGCCGAGCAGCACGAAGCCCATGTTCGAGATCGCCGAGTACGCAAGCATCCGCTTGACGTTGCGCTGCACGATACCGGTGATGTTGCCGACGATCAGCGACAGCGCCGCGAGGATCACGAGCATCTGTTGCCATTCGACCGCGAGCGGCAGCAGGCCCATCACGAGGAAGCGCAGGCCCCACGCGAATGCCGCGACCTTCGGACCGCCGCCAACCGTGAGCGTCATCGCCGTCGGTGCGCCCTGGTACACGTCGGGCACCCACATGTGGAACGGCACCGCACCCATCTTGAACGCCACGCCGGCCACGATGAAGATCACGCCGAACAGCAGCACGCTCGGATCGTAGTGGCTCGTGCCGATCGCCTTGAACACTTCGTTGAGGTCGAGCGAGCCGGTCGCGCCGTACAGCATCGAGATACCGTACAGCAGGAAGCCCGAAGCGAGCGCGCCGAGCACGTAGTACTTCATCGCCGCTTCGTTCGACGACGCCACTTCGCGGCGCAGCGCGATCACCGCATACAGCGACAGCGACATCAGTTCGAGACCGAGATACAGCGTCAGGAAGTTGTTGCCCGAGATCATCACGATCTGGCCGAGCAGCGAGAACATGCCGAGCAGGAAGAAGTCGCCGCGGAACAGGCCGCGGTCCTCGAGATAACGGCGCGAATAAACGATCGACACCGCGTAGCCGAGCGACACCACCGCCTTCATCACGTTGGCGAACGAATCGACCACGTACATGTGGTCGAAGAAGTAATGCACCTGCGGATCGAACGCATTCATCGCGAACCAGATGCCGGCGACCAGCGTCGAGAAGAACGCGATGAAATACGTGGTGCGGCGACCGTCCGGGCCGACGAACGTGTCGTTGAGCCACGCGACGACAACGGCCAGCATCAGCAGCGCGTCGGGCAACAGAGCAGTCATAGGGGCGTTTTGCATGGTCTTAAATTCCTCCGCTCGTCGTTACTGAGGCAACGGCAGCTTCGATTGAGCAACGTGGGAGAGGAGGTTTTCCACGGATACGTGCATCACATCGGTAAAGGGCTTCGGGTACAGCCCCATGAACAGCGTCAGTGCGGCGAGCACTGCCAGCATGAAAAATTCGCGACGGCTGATGTCGGCGAGATGCTTCACGTGGTCGTTCGCGACCGCGCCGAAGTACACGCGCTTGTACATCCACAGCGTGTAGGCCGCGCCGAGGATCAGCGTAACCGCCGCACCGCCCGCGATCCAGAAGTTGTACTGGACAGCCGCCAGGATCACCATGAATTCGCCGACGAAACCGGAGGTGCCCGGCAAGCCGCAGTTCGCCATCGAGAACAGCATCGCGAACGCCGCGAACTTCGGCATCATGTTGACGACGCCGCCGTAATCGGCGATCTGACGCGAATGCATGCGGTCGTACAGCACGCCGATGCTCAGGAACATCGCGCCCGACACGAAGCCGTGCGAGATCATCTGCACGATCGCGCCTTCCGCACCGAGCTGGTTGAAGATGAAGAAGCCGAGTGTAACGAAGCCCATGTGCGCGATCGACGAATACGCGACCAGCTTCTTCATGTCGGCCTGCACCATCGCGACGAGGCCGATGTAGATCACCGCGATCAGCGACAGCGTAATGACGACCGGCGCGAGGAAATGGCTCGCGTCAGGCGCGATCGGCAGCGAGAAGCGCAGGAAACCGTACGCACCGAGCTTCAGCATGATCGCGGCCAGCACGACCGAGCCGCCGGTCGGCGCTTCCACGTGCGCATCGGGCAGCCACGTATGCACCGGCCACATCGGCACCTTCACCGCGAAGGCCATGAAGAACGCGATAAACAACAGCACCTGCGGCGTCATCGCGATCTGCGCGTGCTGCCACGTGGCGAGATCGAACGTGCCGGTTTCGTTGTACAGATACAGCAGCGCGACCAGCATCAGCAGCGAGCCCATCAGCGTGTACAGGAAGAACTTGAACGCCGCATACACGCGGTTCGCCCCGCCCCACACGCCGATGATGATGTACATCGGGATCAGCGTCGCTTCGAAGAACACGTAGAACAGCATGCCGTCGGCCGCGCTGAACACGCCGACCATGATGCCCGAGAGGATCAGGAACGCCGCGAGGTACTGGCCGACGTTCTTCGTGATCACTTCCCACGCGGCGATCACGACGATCACCGTAATCAACGCGGTCAACACGACGAACCACATCGAAATGCCGTCCACGCCGAGGTGGTACGTGATGTGGAAGCGCTCGATCCAGCTCGCCTGCTCGACGAACTGCAGATCCGCCGTGCTCGAATCGAAACCGGTGATCAGCGGAAGCGTGACGATGAAGCTCAGGACCGAGCCGATCAGCGCGATCCAGCGCGCCGGCGCCGGGTTGTCGTCCTTGCCGATCGCGAGGACCAGCAGGCCGAAGAGAATCGGCAACCAGATCGCGATGCTGAGAATCGGATAAGCGTGCATGAGTGTCCCTCGCCTTATTTGCCGCCGAGCGTTACAAACAGGGTCAGGAGCCCCAGCATGCCGATAATCATGGCGAACGCGTAGTGGTAGATGTAGCCGGATTGGAGGAAGCGGATCACGCTCGCGAACCAGCCGATAAAGCGTGCGCTGCCGTTGACGATGCCGTCGATCACGACCACGTCGCCTTCCTTCCACAGACCCCGGCCGATTGCCACCGCGCCGCGAGCAAACACGACTTCGTTGATCTTGTCCATGTAGTACTTGTTATCGAGCAACGTGTAGATCGGGCCGAACGCGCGCTTGATGACAGCCGGCAGGTCCGGACGGATCAGATACAGGAACCATGCAACTACGACACCGGCGAGCGCGAGCCACACCGGCAGGCCCGACACCGAGTGCAGACCCATCGACGCCCAGCCCTGGAACTCTTCGGCCATTTCGTGCAGCGCCGGATGGTTCTCGCCGATGTAGATCACCTTGTCGAACGCGACGCCATGCTGGAAGAAGTCGCCGAACAGCATCGGACCGACACCGATCGCACCGATCACGATCGACGGAATCGCCAGCAGCACCAGCGGCACCCACACGACCCACGGAGTTTCGTGCGGCTCGTGAGCGTGATCATCGTGACCATGAGCGTGACCGTGATCGTCGTGGCCATGCGCGTCATGCGCATGCGCCGCGGCTTCGATACCCATCGGCGATTCCGGATGCTTCGGACCGCGGAAGCGCTCCTTGCCGTGGAACACCATGAAGTACATACGGAACGAGTACAGCGCAGTCACGAACACGCTCGCGACCACCGCGAAGTAGGCGAAGCCCGAACCCGGCAGATGCGACAGCTTCACCGCGTCGATGATCGAGTCTTTCGAGTAGAAACCCGAGAAGAACGGCGTGCCGATCAGCGCAAGCGAACCGATCAGCGACGTGATCCACGTGATCGGCATGTACTTGCGCAGGCCGCCCATGTTGCGCATGTCCTGATCGTGGTGCATGCCGATGATGACCGAACCCGCGCCGAGGAACAGCAGTGCCTTGAAGAACGCGTGCGTCATCAGGTGAAACACGGCGACCGAGTAGGCCGAGGCGCCGAGCGCGACCGTCATGTAACCGAGCTGCGACAGCGTGGAATAAGCGACCACGCGCTTGATGTCGTTCTGGACGATGCCGAGGAAGCCCATGAACAGCGCCGTGATCGCACCGATGACCATCACGAACGACAGCGCCGTATCCGACAGTTCGAACAGCGGCGACATACGCGTGACCATGAAGATACCGGCCGTCACCATGGTTGCCGCGTGAATCAGCGCGGAGATCGGCGTCGGGCCTTCCATCGAGTCCGGCAGCCAGACGTGCAGCGGGAACTGGGCCGACTTACCCATCGCGCCGATGAAGAGGCAGATGCACGCAACCGTGAGCAGGCCCCAGTCCGTGCCCGGGAAATTCAGCGCCGCGAGTTCGGTGCGCTTCGCGAAGACTTCGCCGTAGTTCATCGAACCGGCGAACGCGAACAGCAGGCCGATGCCGAGCAGAAAGCCGAAGTCGCCGACGCGGTTCACGAGGAACGCCTTCATGTTCGCGTAGATCGCCGACTCGCGCTTGAAGTAGAAGCCGATCAGCAGGTACGACACGAGACCCACCGCTTCCCAGCCGAAGAACAGTTGCAGGAAGTTGTTGCTCATCACGAGCATCAGCATCGAGAACGTGAACAGCGAGATGTACGAGAAGAAGCGCTGGTAGCCGTCGTCGTCGGCCATGTAGCCGATTGTGTAGATGTGCACCATCAGCGACACGAAGGTCACGACGCACATCATCATCGCGGTCAGCGAGTCGACGAGGAAGCCGACTTCGAGCTGCGTCTTGCCGATCGACATCCATTCATAAACGGTCGCGTTGAAGCTCGCGCCGTCCATCACCTGGAAGAAGACCATGGCCGAGAGGACGAACGAAACCGCGACGCCGAGGATCGTGACCGAATGCGCGCCGGCGCGCCCTACCGCCTTTCCGAACAGCCCTGCAACCAGGGAACCGGCAAGCGGTGCCAGCGGAATTGCCAACAGCAGGTTTTCATTGAGTATCGTGGACATAACCGCTTTTCCTGAAATTAACCTTTGAGCTGATCGAGATCCTCGACATTGATCGTGTCGAGACTACGGAACAGGGTCACCAGAATTGCGAGGCCGATCGCCGCTTCCGCGGCCGCCACCGTCAGCACGAAGAAGACGAAGATCTGGCCATGCACGTCGCCGAGGTAGTGCGAGAACGCGACGAAATTGGTGTTCACCGCGAGCAGCATCAGTTCGATCGCCATCAGGATGATGATGACGTTACGGCGGTTCAGGAAAATGCCGACGATGCTGATCGCAAACAGGATCGCACCGAGGACAAGGTAATGGGCTAGGGTCAACATGATTTCTATCTCCTGTCCGCTCAGCTGTTCTTGGCAGGTGCCGAGTCGGCTGCCGCTGCCGCCGCAGCTGCGGCTTCTTCCGCGGCGAGGGTCGCCGCGGTTTTCTCCGACGCCATCTTCACGACGCGCACGCGGTCCTGCGCACGCACCTTGACCTGCGCGCTGACGTTCTGCCGCTTGCTGTCCTTCTTGTGGCTCGTGGTCAGCGCGATCGCCGCGATGATCGCCACCAGCAGTATCAGGCCGGCGACTTCGAACGCGAAGATGTAGTCCGTGTAAATGATCTTGCCGATCAGGCGGGTGTTCGACCAGTCGCCCATGCCGTTCGCGGCCGCGGCCGTATCGTGCAGCACCGTCGACGTCGCGCCGTAGCCGTGCCACAGGATCAGTGCGGTCTCGATCACGATGATCGCGCCCACCACCGTCGCCATCGGCACGAAGCGTTTGAAGTCTTTGCGCAGCACGTCGAGATTGATGTCCAGCATCATCACGACGAACAGGAACAGCACCATCACCGCGCCGACGTAGACGAGCACCAGCAGGATCGCGAGGAACTCGGCCTCGAGCAGCATCCAGATCGCCGCTGCGTTGAAGAACGCCAGCACCAGGAACAGTGCGGACGCCACCGGGTTGCGCGAGGTGATCACCTTCAGCCCCGAGACAACCAGGAGCAGCGCGAAGATGTAGAACAGTACGGTCGTGAATTCCATGATTACCGGTTCATCGTTAGGCCATCGTCAGGCATTGTTCTTTGGCACGCGTGGTCAGCAAAAGCGGGCGAACCGCCAGAACAGTCGCACAGGTGCGCCGTGCCGCGGCGTTCAGACCGCGGCGCTCGGCCCGACAGCAGGCCGTGTTACTGCTTTTACTGCCGCTATTACTGCATCAACGGAAAAGCACTTCAACGATACGGTGCGTCGGCAGCCTTGTTGGCGGCGATCTCCGCTTCATAGCGATCGCCGACAGCCAGCAGCATGTCCTTCGTGAAGTACAGGTCGCCGCGCTTCTCGCCGTGATACTCGAGAATGTGCGTCTCGACGATCGAGTCGACCGGGCAGCTTTCTTCGCAGAAACCGCAGAAGATGCACTTGGTCAGGTCGATGTCGTAGCGCGTCGTGCGGCGCGTGTTGTCCGCGCGCGTTTCCGATTCGATCGTGATCGCGAGCGCCGGGCATACCGCTTCGCACAGCTTGCAGGCGATGCAGCGCTCTTCGCCGTTTTCATAGCGGCGCAGCGCATGCAGACCGCGAAAACGCGGCGAGATCGGGGTCTTCTCTTCCGGGAATTGCACCGTGACCTTGCGCTGGAACGTATAACGTCCGGTCAGCGCGAGACCCTTGAGCAGTTCCGTGAGGAAGAAAGTCTTGAAGAAGTTTTGGATTGCGGTCATGGGTTCGTCCGCCCTTTATTTCCAGATATTCAACGGCGACATGATCCAGAAGCCGACCACCACCAGCCACACCACGCAGACCGGAATGAACACCTTCCAGCCGAGACGCATGATCTGGTCATAGCGGTAGCGCGGGAACGTGGCGCGCGCCCAGATGAATACCGACAACAGGAAGAAAACCTTGGCGACGAGCCAGACGATGCCCGGGATGAACGACAGGAAACCGAACGGTGCGCTCCAGCCGCCGAGGAACAGAGTTGCAGCCAATGCCGAGATCACGATCATGTTGATGTACTCGGCGAGGAAGAACAGCGCGAACGCCATACCCGAGTAATCGATCATGTGGCCCGCGACGATTTCCGATTCGCCTTCCACCACGTCGAACGGGTGACGGTTCGTTTCGGCGATGCCCGAGATGAAGTAGACGACGAACATCGGCAGGAGCGGCAGCCAGTTCCACGACAGGAAGTTCAGGCCGTGCGAGGCGAAGAAGCCGTGCTCCTGCGAGCCGACGATGCCCGACAGGTTCAGCGTGCCGGCCGTCATCAGCACGACCACGAGCGCGAAGCCCATCGAGATTTCGTACGAAACCATTTGCGCCGCGGCGCGCATCGCGCCGAGGAACGCGTACTTCGAGTTCGACGCCCAGCCGGCCAGAATCACGCCGTACACGCCGATCGACGAAATCGCCATCGCGTACAGCAGGCCCGCGTTGATGTCGCCGAGCACCGCGCCCGCCTGGAACGGAATCACTGCCCAGACCGCGAAGGCCGGCACCACCACCATGATCGGCGCGATGAGGTAGATCCAGCGGCTCGCCTGGGCGGGCTGGATCACTTCCTTGAGCAACAGCTTCAGCACGTCGGCGATCGGCTGCAACAGGCCGGCGGGGCCGACGCGGTTCGGGCCGAGACGCACGTGCATCCAGCCGATCAGCTTACGTTCCCACAGGATCAGGTAAGCCACGCACAGCAGGATCACAACGGCCACCACCAGGATGCGCACGAGCGCCCACACCGTGGGCCAAGCGACACCGAGAAGCTGGGACCCGCCCGAGTTGATCGTATCGAACAAGCTCATTTACGCCTTCTCCACCAGCAGTTCACCGAACAGGCTGCCCAGCGCTGCACCGGCAGGTGTAGCCGCCGACACGCGGACCACCGTCTCCGCAAGATTCGCGTCGCGCACGGCCGGCAACTGCACCGCTTGCTCGCCCTGGCGCACGCGTACCGCGTCGCCTTCCTTCAAACCCAGTTTGTCGAACAGCGCAGCCGGCAGGCCGACCGAGTTCGCCACACGTGCGGCCGCAGTCAGATGCAGCGACTCCGCGCGACGCACGAGCGCGTCGGCATGATAGATCGGCACGTTCGCGAGACGCTCGAACCGACCTTCCACCGCCTTGGCCGCCTTGCCGCGCGTCACCGTGACGCTGGTGCGGTTCGACAGACGCGAGTTCAGCTCGCCGTCGCCGAGCGCAGCCGCGCGCACTTCCTCGACCGTGTCGTAGTCGAAACCCGGCACGCCGAGCAGGCTACCGAGCACACGCAACACCTTCCATGCCGGACGCGTGTCGCCGAGCGGACGCACGACGCCGTTGAACGGCTGCACCGTGCCTTCCGCGTTGACGAAGGTGCCGCCCGTCTCCGTGAACGGCGCGATCGGCAGCAGCACGTCGGCGTAGTCGGCGCCGGTCTGGAACGGCGACATCACGACGACCATCTCGGCCTGCTTCAGCGCGGCGAGCGCCTGCGCCGGATTGGCGGTATCGAATTCCGGTTCGAGATTCAGCAGCAGATAACCCTTGCGCGGCTGTTCGAACACTTCGCGGGCGTTCAGGCCGCCTTCGCCCGGCAGCGCGTTCACAAGGTGCGCGCCGACCGTGTTGGCCGCTTCCGTGAGGAAGCCGAGCGTCGCACCGCTTGCCTCGGCAATCCATTGCGCCGCCGCGTGGATCGCGGCGAAGTCGGGATGACGCACCGCTTCGTTGCCGAGCAGCACGAGACGGCGTTCGCCCGTGGCGAGCGAATCTGCAACCTGCTTGTCAGCATCGGTAGGCTGCGTGCCCACGAACGCTTCCGGCAGTGCCACGCCCTTTGCCTGCGCGACCGCGCCGGCGATGCCCGCGAGCACATCGAGCCATGCCGACGGTGCCGCCACCACGCGTTGAGCTTGCGGAATCAGTGCGTCGTCGTTCGTGGCCTGCACGAGCGTGAGTTGCGTGCCGCCCTTGGCCGCCTGGCGCAGACGCGCTGCGAACAGCGGATGATCGCGACGCAGGTCCGAACCGATCACGAGCGCCGCGTCGATATTCGACAGTTCGGCGACGGCGGTGCCGAGCCACGGCGCGCCAGTCACTGGCGCCGAGAAATCGGACTGGCGCAGACGGAAGTCGACATTCGGCGTGCCGACCGCTTGCGCAATCTGCTTGAGCAGGAACAGTTCTTCGATCGTGCTATGCGCGCTGGAAAGCGCTGCGAGCGCATTCGCACCGTGGTCGCCCTTGATGCCCTTCAGACCCTTGACCACGTAGTCGAGCGCCGTCTGCCAGTCGGTTTCGACCCACTGGCCGCCCTGCTTGAGCATCGGCTTGGTCAGACGCTCGGGGCTGTTGAGGCCTTCATACGAGAAGCGGTCCTTGTCCGAAATCCAGCATTCGTTGATGGCTTCGTTTTCGAACGGCAGAACACGCATCACGCGATTGTTCTTGACCTGCACGACGAGGTTCGCGCCGACGGAATCGTGCGGGCTCACCGACTTGCGGCGCGACAGCTCCCACGTCCGCGCGCTGTAGCGGAACGGCTTGCTCGTGAGCGCGCCGACCGGGCACAGGTCGATCATGTTGCCCGACAGTTCGGAGTCGACCGTCTTGCCGACGAACGAGGTGATTTCAGAATGCTCGCCGCGGCCAAGCATGCCGAGTTCCATCACGCCGGCGATTTCCTGGCCGAAGCGGACGCAACGCGTGCAGTGGATGCAGCGCGACATTTCTTCCATCGAGATCAGCGGGCCAACGTTCTTGTGGAACACCACGCGCTTTTCTTCGCTATAGCGCGACGACGACTTGCCGTAACCGACAGCCAGATCCTGCAGCTGGCATTCGCCGCCCTGGTCGCAAATCGGGCAATCGAGCGGATGGTTGATCAGCAGGAACTCCATCACGGCTTGCTGGCCCTTCACCGCCTTGTCCGATTGGGTGCGCACGATCATGCCGGCCGACACCGGCGTCGCGCATGCGGGCACGGCCTTCGGCATCTTCTCGACATCGACCAGACACATCCGGCAATTGGCCGCAATCGACAGCTTCTTGTGATAGCAGAAGTGAGGAATGTACGTGTCGACCTTATGCGCAGCCTGGATCACCATGCTGCCTTCAGGCACCTCGACTTTCTTGCCGTCTATTTCCAGTTCAACCATGATGGTCAATCTTCCTTAACCTGTTACCGCTCAATCGTTCGCCTGTTCAGCGCCCGCTTCGGGCGATGAATCCTGCGGTTGAGGTGTACGTCGGGTAGTTATCCGGTAGTTATCTGTCTGCCAACCCTGCCGGCTCGACTCGGGCAGCCATCGTCAGGCAGCCACGGTCTCCGGCATCGCCGCCGTGCCGGCATGGCCGCCGACGAGGCAATGCTTGTGGGCGACGTGATACTCGAATTCGTCCCAGTAATGCTTGAGCATGCCGCGAACCGGCATGGCCGCCGCGTCGCCGAGCGCGCAGATCGTGCGGCCCATGATGTTTTCCGCGACCGAGTTCAGCAGATCCAGATCTTCCTGACGGCCGAGGCCATGCTCGATACGATGCACGACGCGATACAGCCAGCCCGTGCCTTCGCGGCAAGGCGTGCACTGACCGCACGACTCTTCGTAATAGAAGTACGACAGACGCAGCAGCGAGCGCACCATGCAGCGCGTCTCGTCCATCACGATCACCGCGCCCGAACCGAGCATCGAGCCGGCCTTCGCGATCGCGTCGTAATCCATGTCGGTCTGCATCATCATCTCGCCCGGAATCACGGGCGCCGACGAGCCACCGGGAATCACGGCCTTGATCTTCTTGCCGCCGCGGATGCCGCCGGCCAGATCGAGCAGCGTGGCGAACGGCGTGCCGAGCGGAATTTCATAATTGCCCGGACGTTCGACGTCGCCCGAGATCGAAAAAATCTTCGTGCCGCCGTTGTTCGGCTTGCCGATTTCGAGGTAATTCTGCGGGCCGACCGCCAGCAGGAACGGCACCGCCGCGAACGTTTCGGTGTTGTTGATCGTGGTCGGCTTGCCGTACACGCCGAAGCTCGCCGGGAACGGCGGCTTGAAGCGGGGCTGGCCCTTCTTGCCTTCGAGCGATTCGAGCAGCGCAGTTTCTTCGCCGCAGATGTAGGCGCCGTAACCGTGGTGCGCATGCAGCTGGAACGAGAAGCCCGAGCCCATGATGTTGTCGCCGAGGAACCCGGCGCGGCGCGCTTCTTCCAGCGCCTCTTCGAAGCGCTTATAGACGTCCCAGATTTCGCCGTGAATGTAGTTGTAGCCGACCGTGATGCCCATCGCGTACGCGCCGATCGCCATGCCTTCGATCAGCGAATGCGGATTGAAGCGCAGGATGTCGCGGTCCTTGAACGTGCCCGGCTCGCCTTCGTCCGAATTACAGACGAGGTACTTCTGGCCCGGAAACTGGCGCGGCATGAAGCTCCACTTCAGGCCGGTCGGGAAGCCCGCACCGCCACGGCCACGCAGACCCGATGCCTTCACATCGGCAATCACCTGCTCGGGCGGAATCTTTTCTTCCAGGATGCGGCGCAGCTGGGCATAACCGCCGCGCGCCACGTAATCTTCGAGATGCCAGTTATCGCCGTTCAGCCCGGCGAGAATCAGCGGTTTGATGTGACGATCGTGTAAACACGTCATTTCGAAAGCTCCTCGAGCAGCTGGTCGATCTTCGCGCGGCTCATGAAGCTGCACATGCGATGGTTGTTCACCAGCATCACCGGCGCATCGCCGCACGAACCCATGCACTCGCCTTCTTTCAGGGTGAACTTGCCGTCGGGCGTGGTTTCACCGAAGTCGATACCGAGCTTCTGCTTCAGATATTCGGCGGCGCTTTCGGAGCCGCCTTCCGGGCCGAGCTGGCACGGCAGGTTCGTGCAGAGCGTGATCTTGTACTTGCCGACCGGCGAGGTCTCGTACATCGTGTAGAAGGTCGCGACCTCCTGCACGGCGACTGCCGGCATGCCGAGATAATCCGCGACGAACTGCATGAGTTCGGGCGACAGCCAGCCATGCTCTTCCTGAGCAGTGGCCAACGCCGACATCACGGCGGACTGTTTCTGATCGGCGGGGTACTTCGCGATCGCACGATCGATTTCTTTCAGGCCTTCAGCTGAGATCATTTTCAGACACGACTCTTTCAATTCCTACCGAACGAAAACCTGTCGCCGACATGACACTGCGACAGACCCGGCGTTCCTTTGCTTGACGCGCGTGCCGGTGCGAAAACCGGCCGCGCGCGTCGATGAATACGTCCTAGCGATCCACTTCGCCGAACACGATGTCCTGCGTACCGATGATCGTCACGGCGTCGGCGATCATGTGGCCGCGCGCCATTTCGTCGAGCGCGGACAGGTGCGCATAGCCCGGTGCGCGGATCTTCAGGCGATACGGCTTGTTGGCGCCGTCCGAGATCAGATAGATGCCGAACTCGCCCTTCGGATGTTCGACCGCGGCATACGCTTCGCCTTCAGGCACATGGAAGCCTTCGGTAAACAGCTTGAAGTGGTGGATCAGATCTTCCATGTTCGACTTCATGCCGACGCGCGACGGCGGCGCAACCTTGTGATTGCTCGTCATCACCGGGCCCGGATTCTTGCGCAGCCACTCGATGCACTGCTTCGCGATTCGCGTGGACTGGCGCATTTCTTCGACGCGCACCAGATAGCGGTCGTAGCAGTCGCCGTTCACGCCCACCGGAATGTCGAAATCGAGCTTGTCATAGACTTCGTACGGCTGTTTCTTGCGCAGGTCCCACTCGATGCCCGAACCGCGCAGCATCGCGCCGGTCATACCGAGCTGCAGCGCGCGCTCCGGACTGACCACGCCGATGCCGACCAGACGCTGCTTCCAGATCCGGTTGTCGGTAAGCAGCGTTTCGTATTCGTCGACGCACTTCGGGAAACGCGTAAAGAAGTCGTCGATGAAGTCGAGCAGCGAACCCTGACGAGTCTCGTTCATCTTCGACAACGCCTTCGCATTGCGAATCTTCGACGCCTTGTATTGCGGCATTGCGTCAGGCAGATCGCGATAGACGCCGCCCGGACGATAGTAAGCCGCGTGCATCCGTGCGCCGGACACCGCTTCGTACACGTCCATCAGGTCTTCGCGCTCGCGGAACGCGTACAGGAACACGGCCATCGCGCCGACGTCGAGCGCGTGCGCGCCGATCCACATCAGGTGGTTCAGCACGCGCGTGACTTCGTCGAACAGCACGCGGATGTATTGCGCGCGCAACGGCACGTCGATGCCGAGCAGCTTTTCGATGGCGAGCACGTAGCCGTGCTCGTTGACCATCATCGACACGTAGTCGAGACGGTCCATGTACGGCACCGACTGGATGAACGTCTTGTTTTCGGCGAGCTTTTCAGTCGCGCGATGCAGCAGACCGATATGCGGATCGGCGCGCTGGATGACTTCGCCGTCGAGTTCGAGCACGAGGCGCAGCACGCCGTGCGCTGCCGGATGCTGCGGACCGAAGTTGAGCGTGTAGTTCTTGATCTCTGCCATGGCGTTCCCTTAGTGTTTCAGACCGCCATAGCGATCCTCGCGGATCACGCGCGGCGTGATTTCCCGCGGCTCGATCGTCACCGGCTGATAGACGACGCGCTTCTCTTCCGGGTCGTAACGCATTTCGACGTAACCGGAAACCGGGAAATCCTTACGGAACGGATGACCGATGAAACCATAGTCGGTCAGGATGCGGCGCAGGTCCGGGTGACCCTCAAAGACGATGCCGTAGAGGTCGAACGCTTCGCGCTCGTACCAGTTGACCGAATTCCAGATTTCGACGACCGACGGCAGGATCGGCATGTCGTCGTCCGGCGCGAATACGCGCAGACGCAAACGCCAGTTGTTCTGCACCGACAGCAGTTGCAGCACAGCCGCGAAACGCGGGCCGTCGTAAGCGCCATCGGCATAGGTTTGATAGTCGACGCCGCACAGGTCGATGCACTGCTCGAAACCGAGCGAGCGATCGTCGCGCAGACGCTTTGCCACGTCGAGGTAATCGCTCGCCTTGACGACGATCGTCAACTCACCGATTGCCTCGGTGGTGCTCAACAGGAGGCCGCCAAAGGCCGCCTCGAGGTTCGCTTTCAGGGTCTCGAGTTTGCTTGCCATATTGTGGGGAGGCGTTGGCCTTATTGACGGGCGATGGTGTTGGTGCGGCGAATCTTGGCCTGTAGCTGGATCACGCCGTACACGAGCGCTTCCGCAGTGGGCGGACAGCCCGGCACGTAGACGTCGACCGGGACGATCCGGTCGCAACCGCGCACCACCGAGTACGAGTAGTGATAGTAGCCACCACCGTTCGCGCACGAGCCCATCGAGATCACCCAGCGCGGCTCGGCCATCTGGTCGTAGACCTTGCGCAAAGCGGGCGCCATCTTGTTGCACAGCGTGCCGGCGACGATCATCACGTCCGACTGCCGCGGACTCGGACGAAACACCACGCCAAAACGGTCGAGGTCATAACGGGCGGCACCCGCATGCATCATCTCGACCGCACAGCACGCAAGACCGAACGTCATCGGCCACAGCGAGCCGGTACGCGTCCAGTTGATCAGTTTGTCTGCCGTAGTGGTGACAAACCCTTCTTTCAAGACCCCTTCGATACTCATTTGCTTTCCACTCCAGACGGGGTGGCAAGCCTTGGCCACCCACGCAAACCGGCGATTAATCCATCATTCCCAGTCGAGGCCGCCCTTCTTCCAGATATAGGCAAAGCCAAGCAGGAACTCGAGCAGGAAAATCATCATTGCCATGAAACCGGCCCAGCCGATGTCACGCAATGCCACGCCCCACGGAAACAGGAACGCGGTTTCAAGGTCGAAAATAATGAAGAGAATGGCGACGAGGTAGTAGCGCACGTCGAACTTCATGCGCGCATCTTCGAATGCTTCGAAGCCGCACTCGTATGGTGCGTTTTTCTCGGTATCGGGCTTGTTGGGACCGAGGATCTTGCCAATACTGACCAGTGCTACGCCTAAACCGGTGCCCACAAGAAGGAACAGCAAAACGGGGAAATAGGCTGCGAGGTTCAAGACAATCCTCAATCGGTTGGTTCTGAGTGCCGTCAGGAGCATAGCACTACTGACGCTGAATCACTTCCTCAATGCACATGACGCAAGCCAGAAGACCCTACGCCAGAAGCGAAAAATGCCAGCCGAAGCGAAGCAAACGGCTGGCATTTAGATAACATTTGGTGCCGACGGCGAGACTCGAACTCGCACAGCTTTCGCCACTACCCCCTCAAGATAGCGTGTCTACCAATTTCACCACGTCGGCACTCTATGCAATCCGGGAAAACAACTTGTAAAACCCGCGAATCGCTTCAAGACTTGAATTGTAACTTGTTTAAGCAGATTGTTCAACGCACAAAAGCACGTCGCACGAAAATTTATTTCGGAACACCCGTCGCCGGAACCGAAGCGGGCGATGCAGGTGCAGCCGCCTGCGCAGGTGCCGAAACAGCTGCTGGTGCAGATGCGCCGGCAGGCGCCACCGGTGCCGTTACCGCCGCGCCGAGCACGCCAGCAGAAGGCTTCGCGTGATACGCGCCGAGGTAAGTGAGCGCCAGCGTCGTGATGAAAAACACCGCGGCGAGCACTGCCGTGGTACGCGAAAGAAAGTTGGCCGAACCGGTTGCACCGAACAGGCTACCCGATGCGCCACTGCCGAACGCCGCGCCCATGTCGGCACCTTTACCGTGCTGCAGCAGAACGAGTCCGATGACCCCCAGCGCCGACAACAACTGAACGACGATAATCAATGTTTTCAAATACAGCATCACACTCACCCGAGTCTTTATTTAAGCGCGCCGCACACTGCGTGTTGCGCAAAATGGAGTTCCCACCGAGGCGTCCGGCTTAGCTGGCGACGCTCGTTGCGGCCGCCTTGCAGATTGCCAGAAAATCCTGATCTTTCAGTGACGCGCCGCCGATCAGACCGCCGTCGATATCCGGCTGGCGGAACAGCTCTTCCGCGTTTTCCGGCTTGACGCTACCGCCGTACAACAGCGGCACATCCGCCGCGCCCTTTGCCGCGAGGCGCGTACGCAGGAATGCATGCACGGCCTGCGCCTGCCCGGCCGTTGCGCTCCTGCCGGTGCCGATTGCCCAAACCGGCTCGTAAGCGACGACAAGACGGGCCGCATCCTGCGCCGACAGTTTCGCCAGCACTTCATCGAGTTGCGCGCCGACGACCTGCTCGGTCGAGCCGGCTTCGCGCTCTTCGAGCGTTTCGCCCACGCAGACGATCGGCGTCAGACCCGCTTCGAGCGCGCGCTGCGTTTTCACCGCGACCAGCTCGGCGCTTTCGCGATGGTATGCGCGACGCTCCGAGTGCCCGACGATGGCGAGCGTTGCGCCGAAATCCGTGATCATCGGTGCAGCCACTTCGCCGGTATAGGCGCCGTGCGTGAACGCCGAAACGTCCTGCACGCCCCACACGACCCGGCTGCCTTCCAGCAACGATTGCGTCTGGGCCAGATAGACACCCGGCACGCACACGCCAACCCGCACGTCGACCGGCAATTCGCTGGCGCCTTGCGCCACCGCTTGCAATAGCACGGCATTTGCGGCAAGCCGCCCGTGCATCTTCCAGTTACCGACTACCAGTTTGGCTCGTTGTTGCTTCGACATCGTCTCGTATTTCCTGTCTTGCCTACTGTCAGCGGACGCCGCTTGCGGCGGCTTGCGACTCTTGCAGCCTTCACGCCCGCAATCCAACTGTCGGGCTTTATCCGGCGTGCGCAAAACGCGCAATTTTACTGCGTGGGGTGAAACGGGTCAAACCGCCTGTGTCAAGCGTCCTGACCCCACGTCAACACGATCTTGCCGACGTGCGTGCTGCTTTCCATCAGCGCGTGCGCTTCGGCAGCCTGCGCGGCCGGAAACACGCGATGCACGACCGGCCTGATGCGTCCAGCCTCAATATGCGGCCACACGCGCTCCTTCAGTTGCGCGGCGATCCGCGCCTTGAACTCGACCGGCCGCGGACGCAGCGTCGAACCGGTCACCGTCAAACGGCGGCGCATGACCTCATTCAGATTCAATTCCGCTTTCGCGCCACCGAGCATCGCGATCAGCACGAGACGCCCGCCGTCGGCCAGCGCCGAAAGTTCGCGCGGCACGTAGCTGCCCGCCACCATGTCGAGGATCACGTCGACGCCGCGATCGTTGGTCAGCGACCTGATGACCTCAACGAAATCCTCGGTCTTGTAGTTGATCGCCCGCTCGGCGCCCAACGCTTCGCACGCTCGGCATTTTTCGTCCGACCCCGCCGTCGCGAACACGCGAAAACCGAGCGCATGCGCGATCTGGATCGCGGTCACGCCAATCCCGCTCGAGCCGCCCTGCACGAGCAGCGCTTCGTTCGAACCGCCCTCGCCCTGACCGAGCTGCGCGCGATCGAACACGTTGCTCCACACCGTGAAGAAGGTCTCGGGCAGCGACGCCGCCTCGACATCCGCCAGACCCGCCGGCGCCGGCAGACATTGCAGCAGCGGCGCGCTCGCGTATTCCGCGTAGCCGCCGCCCGCCAGCAGCGCGCACACGCGATCGCCGACTTTCAAACCGAACGGGTTGTTCTTCCCGTCGATCGCGCCGCCCACGATCTCGCCCGCCACTTCCAGCCCCGGCAGATCGGACGTACCCGGCGGCGGCGCATAGCTGCCCTTACGCTGAAACACATCCGGACGATTGATGCCCGATGCTGCCACCTTGATCAGCACCTCGCCCGCCTTGGGTTGCGGCATCGGCCGCTCCGCCAGCTTGAGGACCTCAGGCGCACCGAATTCGGTGATTTCGATCGCTTTCATCTGCGTCAGCTCCAAGATTGGATGGTGTTGCCTACCCGTTGCCGCCCTCGGCCCGAGCACCACGCCGCCATTCGAATGCGCAACACGATCCATCCTGCATGAAAAACGGCCGGCGCGCATACGCGCTGCCGGCCGTTGTTTGCTACCGCGTTACTGCGGCGTCGGTTCGCCTTGCGGCGCGCCGTTCGCGGCGTCGTTCAGCAAGGCCTTCGCCGACAGACGCACACGACCCTTCTCGTCCGTCTGGATGACCTTGACCTTCACCTGCTGGCCGTCCTTGAGGTAGTCGTTGATGTCCTTGATGCGCTCGTTGGCGATCTCGGAGATATGCAGCAGACCGTCCTTGCCCGGCAGGATGTTCACGATCGCGCCGAAATCGAGCAGCTTGAGCACGGTGCCTTCGTACACCTGGCCCACTTCGACTTCGAGCGTGATGTTCTCGATGCGCTTCTTCGCTTCGGCCATGCCTTCGCTGCTCGTGCTCGCGATCGTGACGACGCCGTCGTCCGAAATGTCGATCGTCGTGCCGGTTTCCTCGGTCAGCGCGCGGATCACCGAGCCGCCCTTGCCGATCACGTCGCGGATCTTTTCCGGATTGATCTTGATCGTGATCATGCGCGGCGCGAACTCCGACAGTTGCGTGTTCGCACCCGACACCGCCGTGGTCATCTTGCCGAGGATGTGCATGCGGCCTTCCTTCGCCTGCGCGAGCGCGACCTGCATGATTTCCTTCGTGATGCCCTGGATCTTGATGTCCATCTGCAGCGCGGTCACGCCTTGTTCCGTACCCGCGACCTTGAAGTCCATGTCGCCGAGGTGATCTTCGTCGCCGAGGATGTCGGTCAGCACCGCGAAGCGATTGCCTTCCTTGATGAGGCCCATCGCGATGCCCGCGACGTGCGCCTTCATCGGCACGCCGGCGTCCATCAGCGCGAGGCAGCCGCCACACACCGAAGCCATCGACGACGAACCGTTCGACTCGGTGATTTCCGACACGACGCGGATCGAGTAGCCGAATTCGTCGGCGCTCGGCAGGCATGCGACGAGCGCGCGCTTCGCGAGGCGGCCGTGACCGATTTCACGGCGCTTCGGCGAACCGACGCGGCCCGTTTCGCCTGTCGCGAACGGCGGCATGTTGTAGTGAAGCATGAAGCGTTCGCGGTACTCGCCTTCGAGCGCGTCGATGCTCTGCTCGTCGCCCTTCGTGCCGAGCGTCGCGACCACCAGCGCCTGGGTCTCGCCGCGCGTGAACAGCGCCGAGCCGTGGGTACGCGGCAGCACGCCGGTGCGGATTTCGATCGGGCGTACGGTGCGCGTGTCGCGGCCGTCGATACGCGGCTCGCCGTTCAGGATCTGCGTACGGACGATCTTCGCTTCGATGTCGAACAGCACATTGCCGACCGACGCCTTGTCGGCCGCCACGGTGCCGGCTGCCGCCGCGTCTTCCTCGAGCTTCGCCGAGGTGGCCGCGTAGACTTCCTTCAGCTTGGTCGAACGAGCCTGCTTGTCGCGGATCTGGTAAGCGGCGAGCAGATCGGCTTGCGCGAGTTCCGTCACGCGCGAGATCAGCGCTTCGTTCTTCGGCGCCGGCTGCCAGTCCCACTCGGGCTTGCCGCCTTCGCGGACCAGTTCGTGGATCGCATCGATCGCGATCTGCATCTGCTCATGACCGAACACGACGGCGCCGAGCATCACGTCTTCGCTCAGCTGCTGCGCTTCCGATTCGACCATCAGCACCGCGCGTTCCGTACCGGCGACGACGAGGTCGAGCGCCGATTCCTTCATCTGCGGACGCGTCGGGTTCAGCACGTATTCGTTGTTGATGTAGGCCACACGCGCCGCACCGACCGGGCCGTTGAACGGCAGGCCGGACACCGCGAGCGCCGCCGACGCGCCGATCAGCGCGGGGATGTCGGCGGGGATTTCCGGATTCAGCGACAGCACGTGAATCACGACCTGCACTTCGTTGTAGAAGCCTTCCGGGAAGAGCGGACGCAGCGGGCGGTCGATCAGGCGCGAAATCAGCGTTTCGCCTTCCGACGGACGGCCTTCGCGGCGGAAGAAGCCGCCCGGAATCTTGCCGGCGGCGTAGGTCTTTTCGAGGTAATCGACGGTCAGCGGGAAGAAGTCCTGGCCCGGCTTGGCGGTCTTGGCGCCGACCACGGTAGCCAGCACGACGGTGTCTTCGACATCGACAATCACCGCGCCGCTCGCTTGGCGAGCGATTTCACCGGTTTCGAGGCGAACGGTGTGCTGCCCCCACTTAAACTCTTTGACGATCTTATTGAACATAGTCATTGCTTTTCCTCATCGTAATGCCGCGCGGACCGGAAGCGGCGCGGCAACGCCGGGGCCGGCGCCGCATGGGAAGAGTCGTGTTATGCCATTCCAGAGAACCGCGCTGCACGAATACGCGCGACCCGCTGGAATGACACAAAACTCCGCCCTGAAGCCCGGCCATGTTTTTATTACTGTTTCTCTACTGCTGCTTTGCTGCCGATACTGCCCTGCCTGTGAACGCCGCGCGAACCGGCATACGCCGCGAATCACAGACGGCGCGCATCACATGAAGCGCGCCGCGCAAAAACAAAATGCCTGTATCAGCGAAACTGACACAGGCATCTTGCTGAACGACTGGCCGATTACTTACGCAGACCCAGCTTTTCGATCAGGCTGCGGTAACGGTCCGCGTCCTTACCCTTCAGGTAGTCGAGCAGCTTGCGACGGCGGCTCACCATGCGCAGCAGACCGCGGCGGCTGTGGTGATCCTTCGTGTGCTCCTTGAAGTGGGAGGTCAGTTCGTTGATGCGGGTCGTGAGCAGCGCGACCTGAACTTCGGGGGAGCCGGTATCGTTAGCTGCGCGTGCGAATTGCGCGACGACTTCGGACTTCTTGCTTGCTTCAACTGCGGACATATCAATTTCCTTGATGACTGGACAGGCGGTCACGGAAGAAAGGCCGTGCCGTGGATTACCCGTTTCAAAAAATTTACTGAGTTCTCCCGTTTGCGACTGAATCAGGACCCAGCCCCATAACGGGACGCGTATTGTAGCACAGTGCGTTCCGGCCGCGAAACCTAGGCTGGCGCGCGGACCGGGCGCCGCGCGAGACCATGCGAGACCGGCCACTCAAGGCCGCCGCATCCTGCAGACGGTCGGCGCGATCGTGCGCTCGGCCGGCAGCGCCAACACCGTGCGGAATCCGTAGCCGGAGCCTTCGTTGTCGAAACGCACGCCCGGTGTGCCGGCTTTGTCCATTTCCATCACGTAGAGGGGCTGGATCAGCTGATGGTCGTCGGCGCGCATCCACGACGCGTGAAAGCCGTTGTCGAAACGGATGCCTTCGAGCGCCTTCGCGACCGCCGTCGGATCGGCACTGCCGGCGCGCGTCATCGCAGCGGCGAGCGTTTCGATCATCAGCGGCATGCGCAGCACCGGGTAGTCGTCCTGCGCGGCCGGAAAGCGCGCGCGGAACGCCGCATACCACGCGTCCGAGGCCGCGCCGCCCGCGTTCGGATGCCAATCGGCCACCGCGATCACATGACCCACGCCCGCGTCGCCGAGCGCCGCCGGCGCGCCGAGGCTGTTGCCGTAGAACGTATAGAACTTCGTGTCGAGGCCCTGCTCGCGCGCCGCCTTGACGAGCAGCGTCAGGTCGTTGCCCCAGTTGCCGGTGATCACCGCGTCCGCGCCGCTCGCGCGAATCTTCGCGATATAGGGCGCGAAATCCTTCACGCGGCCGATCGGATGAAATTCATCGCCGACCACCGCGATGTCCGGGCGCTTCGCCGCGAGCGTCGAGCGCGCGAGGCTGCTCACGTCATGGCCGAAGCTGTAATCCTGGTTCAGCAGATAGACCTTTTTCACGGCCTTGTCGCGCTCGATCACGTCGGCGAGCGCGGCCATGCGCATGCCCGCGTGCGCGTCGAAACGGAAGTGCCAGAAGCTGCAGTCCGCGTTGGTGAGCGCGGGGTCGTCGGCGGAATAGTTGAGGAACAGTTCGCGATTGTCCGGCTCGCGGCTGTTCTGCTTGTCGATCGCACCGATCAGCGCGGCCGCGACCGCCGAACTGTTGCCCTGCACGATGTAGCCGATATGGCGATCGGCGGCCGCGCGCAGTTGCGTGAGCGCTTCCTCGGTGCTGCCCTTGCTGTCGAGCACGACCAGTTCGAACGGATGCGCGCCGTCCGGGAGCTTCACGCCGCCGCTCGCATTCACCTGCTCGACACCGAAGCGCAGATTGCGCTCGACCGCCGCACCGGCATTCGCGAACGGACCGGACATGCCTTCGATCAGCGCAAGCTGGATCGGCTTGCCGGTGGGTTTGCCGGCGGACATGCCGGCTGCGTTGCTTGCAGACCTGCTCGTCGGTTTGCCCACCGCGCCCACGCCCGGCGTGACGGCCGCCGCCGTCACACTCGCGACCTGACCGGCCGCTGAACCTGCCGAACCCGCCGCGACTGTCGCCACTGCACGAGCCGCGCTCGCCCCCGCCACCATCGAAACCGCCGTGAACGCCACCGCGGCTGCCGCCCGTTGCCAGATCGCCATCGTTACTGTCCCGCCTGAATCTTCGAAGCGCGGATCATAGGACGCCGCGCACGGAATAGGCAAGCCGGCGCATCCGTTACCGTTCTGCTGGCGGATCATCACGAAGCGCAGGTCTTTTGCGACAGCGCGTGTCAAAATAAAGCGTCTCGATGATAAAAACCGCTACTCAAACGCCATCGGAGGAATCCATGCCGAATCACCACCGCCGCGCGGCAGCCTCGATCGCGGCACCCGCCGGCATGCGCCTGCGCCGTGCCGCGCTGGTCTGTATGAGCGCGCTGGCGCTTGCCGGCTGCGCGCAACCCTGGCAGCAATATCAGCCGGGTGCGGACGTATCGACGGTCATCGCGCGCCTCGGTCCGCCGCGCGAAACCTACGATCTGCCCGACGGCGGCAAGCGCCTGATGTGGCCGACCCAGCCGATGGGCGAAACCACCACCGCCGCCGACATCGATGCGGCCGGCAAGATCGTCAACATGCGCCAGGTGCTGCAGCCGAATGAGTTCTACCGCGCCGAGATCGGCAAATGGACGCGCAGCGACGTGCTCGTGAACTTCGGCCGACCGGTCGAAACGGCGTACTTCCCGCTCATGAAGCGCGAGGTCTGGACGTATCGCTACCTCGAAGACAACGTCTGGTACATGCTCTACAGCTTCTATTTCGACGACCAGGGCATCCTGCGGCTCACGCAGAAAACGCCGGACCCGTTGCACGACCCGGATCGCCGCAGCCTGTTCTGAGCGAGGCTCCGCGCGCCGCGGGGTTAGCCGCGGCACGCGCAACGCAGTACCGCAACAACGTAACGATCCTCGCCGCCCCCCTTCCAGAACCACCGCGCCAAAAAAGAAGCCCCGTGCACTGAACCGCACGGGGCTTCTGCATTACGGCACGCGCGCAATCACACGCCTTCCGAGCGCTGCGGATTCAGCTTGTCCGTATTCGAATACAGCTTGTTGAGCGCCGAGATATAAGCCTTCGCCGATGCCGCGACGATATCGGGATCGGTGCCCACGCCATTGACGATGCGCCCGCTCCTCGACAGCCGCACCGTCACCTCGCCCTGCGCCTGGGTGCCGGTCGTGATCGCGTTGACCGAGTACAGCAGCAGTTCCGAGCCGCTGCCCACTTCCGTTTCGATCGCGTTGAGCGTCGCATCGACGGGGCCGTTGCCGCGCGCCTCGCCGGTGATCTCCTTGCCCTCGACCGAGAACACGACCTTCGCATGCGGCTGCTCGCCGGTTTCCGAGTGCTGCGACATCGACAGGAATTTGTAGTGCTCCTTCTCCTGCGCCTGCGCCGATTCCTCGTTGACGATCGCGATAATGTCCTCGTCGAAGATTTCCGCCTTGCGGTCGGCCAGTTCCTTGAAGCGCGCGAAAGCGGCGTTCAGTTCGGCCTCGCTATCGAGCGCGATGCCGAGTTCCTGCAAACGCTGCTTGAACGCGTTGCGGCCCGACAGCTTGCCGAGCACGATCTTGTTCGCGGTCCAGCCCACGTCTTCGGCGCGCATGATTTCGTAGGTGTCGCGCGCCTTCAGCACGCCGTCCTGATGGATGCCCGACGCATGCGCGAACGCGTTCGCGCCGACCACCGCCTTGTTCGGCTGCACGACGAAACCGGTGATCTGCGAGACGAGCTTCGAGGCCGGCACGATCTGCGTCGTGTCGAGACCGACGTCGAGGCCGAAGTAATCCTTGCGGGTCTTCACCGCCATCACGATTTCTTCGAGCGAGGTATTGCCCGCGCGCTCGCCGAGACCGTTGATCGTGCACTCGACCTGACGCGCGCCGCCAAGCTGCACGCCGGCGAGCGAATTCGCCACCGCCATGCCGAGGTCGTTATGGCAATGCACCGAGAACACCGCCTTGTGCGAGTTCGGAATGCGTTCGCGCAGCGTCTTGACGAGCTGGCCGTACAGTTCCGGCACGCCGTAGCCGACCGTGTCCGCGATGTTGATCGTGGTCGCACCCTCGGCGATCACCGCTTCGAGCACGCGGCACAGGAAGTCCATGTCGGAGCGGCTGCCGTCTTCGGGCGAGAACTCGACGTCGTCGGTGAATTTGCGCGCGAAACGCACCGCGAGTTTCGCCTGCTCGAACACCTGCTCCGGCGTCATGCGCAGCTTCTTTTCCATGTGCAGCGGCGACGTCGCGATGAACGTGTGGATGCGGAAGTGATCGGCCGGCTTGAGCGCGTCGGCGGCGCGCTGGATGTCCTTGTCGTTCGCGCGCGCGAGCGAGCAGACCGCGCTGTCCTTCACGAGGCCCGCGATCGTGTGGATCGCGTCGAAGTCGCCGTTCGAGCTGGCCGCGAAGCCGGCTTCGATCACGTCGACTTTCATCCGCTCGAGTTGCTTGGCGATGCGGATCTTTTCTTCCTTCGTCATCGATGCCCCCGGCGATTGCTCGCCGTCGCGCAACGTGGTGTCGAAAATGATCAGTTTGTCGGACATATCGGGCCTCCTCGGGAGTCGTTCGGATGTGGGGATAGGATGTTTGATTCGGCGATTGGCGTGGCCGCTCGCGAGGCACGTTTGCGAAGGTCGCGACCGACGCGGACGGAGCGCAGCAGCGCATCGAGGCGAGAATGAAGCATGGCGGCGCGGCGCTCGGCTCGATGACGAGGCGCGGGCCGAGCCCGGACGGCCACGCAAAACGCACTTATCCGACGACTATAGCGGCATTCAACGGGCCGCGCAATGCGCGCCGGAGCGGCCCGCGGCGGGGTCGGCGCAGGGCTCCGCAGCAGGCTGCACGCGTAGGCCGGGAAACGAAAAACGGCAGCCCTCGGGCTGCCGTTTTCTCATGACGCCGACGCGCCAGCGCGGGCTCAAACCTTACCGGTCGCGCGTCGCCGAGCGCGCCGGATTGGCCCTGCCGCGCACCGCCTGATAAGCCCAGAACACGTAGCCGGACAGACCGTACAGCACGAACAGGCCGAACAGCATCAGCGGCGGATCGGACGACACGAGCACGAACGCGACCACCACGAGCAGGATCACGCCGAACGGCACGCGATGCCGCACGTCGAGCGCCTTGCCGCTGTAGAACGGTGCGTTCGACACCATCGTCACGCCCGCGTAGATGGTCAGCACGAAGGCGACCCACGGCAACCAGACGAGCTTCAGCGGCACGCGGTTGTCAGTGGCGAGCCACACGAAACCGGCGATCAGCGCCGCTGCGGCCGGGCTCGGCATGCCCTGGAAGAAACGCTTGTCGACCACGCCGATGTTCGTGTTGAAACGCGCGAGCCGCAGCGCCGCGCCCGAGCAATAGACGAACGCCGCGAGCCAGCCCCAGCGACCGAGATCCTTCAGCACCCACTCGTACATGACGAGCGCAGGCGCGACGCCAAACGAAACCATATCCGAGAGGCTGTCGAACTGCTCGCCGAATGCGCTTTGCGTATGCGTCATACGGGCGACGCGGCCGTCCATGCCGTCGAGCACCATCGCGACGAAGATCGCGATCGCCGCGATTTCGAAGCGTACGTTCATCGCCTGCACGACGGCGAAGAAGCCGCAGAACAGCGCCGCCGTGGTGAACGCGTTCGGCAGCAGATAGATACCGCGTTTTCTGAGGAACTGCTGACGCTGCGCGCGCCGGCTCTCGACAGCCGACGGCTCCGTCACGATCGGCTTGTTGCGGCGAAACGGCCGTGGCAGCGGTCCGTTGTTACGGGGTCGACGCGGTTTGAATGCGGCCATTCGGACAACCTCCTGTATGCCGCTTTACAGCTCGGCGAGGATCGTGGACGACGCCGACACCTTCTCGCCGATCGACACGCGCGGACGGCTGCCCACCGGCAGATACACGTCGACGCGCGAACCGAAGCGGATGAACCCGTAACGCTGGCCGCGCGTAAGCGGCTCGCCGGCACGGACGTAGCAGAGAATGCGCCGCGCGATCAGCCCGGCGATCTGCACCGAGGTCACGGTCTGGCCGCCGGCCATTTCGATCACGATCGCATTGCGCTCGTTTTCGAGCGAGGCTTTATCGACCGCCGCATTCAGATAGGCGCCCGGAAAGTATTCGACCTTCGAGATCGCGCCGTCGACCGGCGAGCGCTGCGAGTGGACGTTGAACACGTTCATGAACACGCTGATCTTCAGCGCTTCGCGATTCGCATAAGGGTCATGCGCGGTTTCGACCGCGACGATGCGGCCGTCGGCGGGACACAGCACCGCGTTGGCCTGGGTCGGAATCGGACGGGCCGGGTCGCGGAAGAACTGCACGACGAACAACAGGATCAGCCAGAAGATCCACGCAATGCCGAACCCCGCGAAGGCGTGAACCAGTAAGGCAACGACGGCCGCGATGGCGATGAACGGCCAGCCTTCTCGCGCGATGATCGGATGAGGGTAATTCATGGATGGCTTCTGTGTTTTTGTAAAACCGTAGGATAGCAAAAGCCGCCCAGGGTTCAGCACCCTTGGACGGCTTTTTGACTGGTCCGGCCGCCGCGCCGAAGCGCCGCGCCGGACCTCGTTGCGTCGCGACGCTTAGTTCTTCGACTGGTCGACGAGCTTGTTCTTCGCGATCCACGGCATCATCGCGCGCAGCTTCGAGCCGACCTGCTCGATCTGGTGCTCGGCCGTCAGGCGGCGGCGCGATTGCAGCGTCGGTGCGCCAGCCTTGTTCTCGATGATGAAGCTCTTCGCGTACTCGCCGGTCTGGATGTCGGTCAGCACAGCCTTCATCGCCTTCTTCGTTTCGGCGGTCACGATGCGCGGACCCGTCACGTACTCGCCGTACTCGGCGTTGTTCGAGATCGAGTAGTTCATGTTCGCGATGCCGCCTTCGTAGATCAGGTCGACGATCAGCTTCAGTTCGTGCAGGCACTCGAAGTACGCCATTTCCGGCGCGTAACCCGCTTCGACCAGCGTTTCGAAGCCGGCCTTGATCAGGTCGACGGTACCGCCGCACAGCACGGCCTGCTCGCCGAACAGGTCGGTTTCGGTTTCTTCGCGGAAGTTCGTTTCGATGATGCCGGCACGGCCGCCGCCGTTAGCCGCTGCATACGACAAAGCGATGTCGCGCGCTGCGCCCGACTTGTCCTGGGCAACCGCGATCAGGTGCGGCACGCCGCCACCTTGCGAGTAGGTGCCGCGCACCGTGTGGCCCGGTGCCTTCGGCGCGATCATGATGACGTCGAGGTCGGCGCGCGGGATCACCTGGCCGTAGTGCACGTTGAAGCCGTGCGCGAACGCGAGCGCCGCGCCCTGCTTGATGTTCGCGTGAACTTCCTTCGCGTACACGTCGGCGATCTGCTCGTCCGGCAGCAGCATCATGACGACGTCCGCGCCCTTGACCGCTTCCGCGACTTCCTTCACTTGCAGGCCGGCGTTCTCGGCCTTGCTCCACGATGCGCCGCCCTTGCGCAGACCGACCGTGATGTTCACGCCGCTTTCCTTCAGGTTCAGCGCGTGCGCATGGCCTTGCGAGCCATAGCCGATGATGGTGACCTGCTTGCCCTTGATGAGGGAGAGATCGGCGTCCTTGTCGTAGAAAACTTTCATGTCGGTTCCTTGGCTAGATTCGATGATTCAGGAAATTCAGGTACTGCGAATAATGTGCTGCGAGCCGGGTTCGAAGTGAGCTGCCCGGCCTTATGATCGTGACGCCAGCTCACGGCGTCGAAACAGGAAAGCGCCGCGTATCAGACCTTCAGGATGCGCTCGCCGCGCCCGATGCCCGAGCCGCCCGTGCGGACCGTCTCGAGAATCGCCGTGGAATCGAGCCCTTCGATGAAGGCGTCGAGCTTGTCGCTCGCCCCCGTCAGTTCGATCGTGTAGGTCTTTTCGGTGACGTCGATGATGCGGCCGCGGAAAATATCCGACATCCGCTTCATCTCCTCACGCTCCTTGCCGACCGCCCTCACCTTGATCAGCATCAGCTCGCGCTCGATGTGGGCGCCCTCGGTAAGGTCGACCACTTTCACCACCTCGATCAGGCGGTTCAGATGCTTCGTGATCTGTTCGATCACGTCGTCCGAGCCAATGGAGACGATGGTCATGCGCGACAGCGAACGGTCTTCGGTCGGAGCCACCGTCAAGGTTTCGATGTTGTAGCCGCGTGCCGAGAAAAGCCCCACCACGCGCGACAGCGCGCCCGGTTCGTTTTCCAGCAGGACGGAAATGATGTGTCTCATGTTTCGCTTCTTCCAGATGTTTTGTCGATGTCCGCGAGCGGAGCGGCGCCGCTTCGTTTGCCCTCGCCCTTTTTGAAGGCGCGCATGACGAAGCCGGCGGCCTGGCCGTCGTTATAGATCTTCCGAACCCATGAGCATCTCGGTGATGCCCTTGCCGGCCTGAACCATCGGCCAGACGTTTTCGGTCGGATCGGTCTGGAAGTCGAGAAACACCGCGCGATCCTTGAGGCGCAACGCTTCCTTCAGCGCCGGCTCGACATCGGCCGTGCGCTCGATGCGCATGCCGACGTGGCCGTACGCTTCGGCGAGCTTCACGAAGTCAGGCAGCGCATCCATGTACGAATGCGAATAGCGCTTGCTGTATTCGATCTGCTGCCACTGGCGCACCATGCCCAGATAGCGGTTATTCAGCGAAAGAATCTTGACCGGGAGGTCGTACTGCTTGCAGGTCGACAGCTCCTGGATGCACATCTGGATCGAGCCTTCGCCCGTGATGCACAGCACGTCGTCGTTCGGGTGCGCCATCTTCACGCCCATCGCGGCCGGCAGGCCGAAGCCCATCGTGCCGAGGCCGCCGGAGTTGATCCAGCGACGCGGCTTGTTGAACTTATAGAACTGCGCGGCCCACATCTGGTGCTGGCCGACGTCGGAACACACGAAGGCATTGCCGTCGGTCAGCTCCCATGCCTTTTCGACCACGTACTGCGGCTTGATGACGTCGCTCTTGCGGTCGAACTTGAGGCAGTCTTTCGCGCGCCAGCCTTCGATGTCCTTCCACCAGTCGGCGAGCGCCACGGTGTCCGGGCCATGCTCGGCCGTCTGCAACTGTTCGATCAGCTCCTTCAGCACTTCCTTCACGTCGCCGACGATCGGAATGTCGACCTTGACGCGCTTGGAAATGGAGGAAGGATCGATGTCGATATGGATGATCTTGCGCGGCCGCGAGGCGAAGTGCGCCGGGTCGCCGATCACGCGGTCGTCGAAGCGCGCACCGATCGCGATCAGCACGTCGCAGTGCTGCATCGCCATGTTGGCTTCGTACGTGCCGTGCATGCCGAGCATGCCGAGGAATTTCTTGTCGCTCGAACGGTAGCCGCCCAGACCCATCAGCGTGTTGGTGACCGGATAGCCGAGCAGATCGGCGAACTGGTTCAGCTCGCGCGAGGCGTCCGCGAGAATGATGCCGCCGCCGGTGTAGATGTACGGGCGCTTCGCCGACAGCAGCAGCGAGACCGCCTTGCGGATCTGACCGGAGTGGCCCTTCGTGACGGGGTTGTACGAGCGCAGCGACACGCTTCTGATCGGCTCGTACTGGCACGGCGCCTTCGACACGTCCTTCGGAATGTCGATCAGCACGGGGCCAGGGCGGCCGGTACGGGCAATGTAGAACGCTTTCTTGACGGTGGCGGCGAGATCGCGCACGTCCTTCACAAGGAAGTTGTGCTTCACGCAGGGACGCGTGATACCGACCGTGTCGCACTCCTGGAACGCATCCTGACCGATCGCGGCAGTCGGCACCTGGCCGCTGATCACCACCATCGGGATCGAATCCATGTAGGCGGTGGCGATTCCGGTCACCGCATTGGTGACACCGGGGCCGGACGTCACGAGACATACGCCGACCTTGCCGGTGGAACGCGCATAGGCGTCGGCAGCATGCACGGCAGCCTGTTCGTGGCGCACGAGCACATGCTGGAATTTGTCCTGCTTGTACAGCTCGTCGTAAATGTAGAGTACCGAGCCGCCGGGATAGCCCCAGATGAACTCGACGTCTTCGTCGGCCAGTGCCTTCATGAGCACGGTGGCGCCGATAGAGTCGGCTTCGTGGGGAGGGGTCGTATCCGACGTGGAGAATTCCGCGCTGGGCATATTCATTGATTGACCTTTCGAATTTTCGGCAAAAAATTGATCGGGTGCTCTCTGCCGGGCTCGTGACTCGGGTTCAAGCGGCGCGTCCAGTTGACAGGCGGGCTTCTTGGGCCACACCTCAATTGAGACAACTCACTTATGTTGCGAACCAGCGACAATAGCGGCTGACGCGCCCGCGGTCAAGCAAATATTGCCTCAGGCTTGTGCGTCGATTCGGAAAAATGCCCGCAATGACCGCGACGATTCGCACGGCGCGCAATCCCGCAACCGTCATGCAAATGCAAGCCGAAGCACGTTTCACCCCTCGCCACGCAAAAGTTTGTTAGCATCCGCGAGTTTTACGACATTTTTCGACCGATTACGCGCACGCCCGCTGCGCCGACCTCACACGGATGGCATCAGACAAGGAACTCGCCGATTTTCTGGCGGGCGTCGAAAGGCGCGCATTCAAGCAGACGGTCTACGCCGTGCGGGACGACGACGCCTCGCTCGACATCGTGCAGGACGCGATGATCAAGCTCGCCGAAAAGTACGGCGATCGTCCGGCGGCCGAGTTGCCGCTGCTGTTTCAGCGTATTCTGCAGAATGCGATGCACGACTATTTCCGTCGTGCGAAAGTACGCAATACGTGGATCAGCCTGTTCTCGTCGCTCGGCAATGCGGACGACGACGAATTCGATCCGCTGGAGACGTTCGAGGCCGAGGCCGGTTCGGCCGGTGCCGAGAGCAACGAGCAGAAGCTCGAGCGCGAACAGGTCCTGCAGTTGATCGACGACGAGATCCAGAAATTACCGGCACGTCAACGGGAGGCGTTTCTCATGCGTTATTGGGAGGATATGGATGTCGCCGAGACTGCCGCCGCAATGGGCTGTTCCGAAGGCAGCGTGAAAACGCACTGCTCCCGGGCCACCCACACGCTGGCGCAAGCGCTCAAGGCCAAAGGAATCACGCTATGAGCTCCCTTGAAACCCGAGAACTCGAGTTCGCGCGCGAAATGCGCCGCGCGCTCGACGAAAACACCGCCAATCTCTCCCCCGCCACCGTCGACCGGCTCGCCACGGCACGCCGCGCGGCACTCGCGCGCAAGAAGCCCGAGCCCGTCAGCGCGCCGTCGTTCGTGCCCGCGTTCGCCGGCATGCCGGCCGGGATGGCCAACCTGTCGGGAAGCGGCTTCAGGCAGCCGCGCCACCGTTCGCCGCTGCGCCGCTTCGCGCTCGCGTGGCCGCTCGCCGCGCTGCTGGTGAGCCTCGTCGGCATTGCGTACTGGGAAGACCACCAGCGCACCGCCGAACTCGCCGATATAGACGCCGCCATGCTGAGCGACGACCTGCCGCTCAATGCCTACCTTGACCACGGTTTCAACGCGTATCTTTCACGCGCCCACTGAGCGGGAGATTTCTCGGGTGAGTTACAAGCGCGGCCTGGCCGTTGTTTTCGGATGCACGATCGCGGCCCTGGTGTCGTTTGCCGCGACGTACCCGCGCTTTCATCCGGGCCCGGCAGCCCCGGCCAGCCCCTCGGCCGGCAACAACGCCACAGCGAAAGCCCCCGCCCCCACGCTGTCCGTCGAATTGCCCGGCCTGCCCGGCAACAACAGTCCGCTTGCATGGGCGCGCCTGAGCGCCGCCGAGCATGTCGCGCTCGCGCCGTTCGCCTCCGAATGGGATTCGTTTAGCGACGAGCGCAAGCGCAATTGGGTCAAGATCGCATCGCGTTACGCGAAGATGTCGCCTGATGCGCAAAAACGCCTGCACGAGCGCATGAGCGAATGGGTCCGCATGACGCCGGATCAGCGGCGTGTCGCGCGCGAGAACTACCAGGTATCGAAGGAATTGCCGCGCGAAGCCCGCCAGAACGCGTGGAAGGCGTATCAGCAACTGCCCGAGGACCTGAAGGAACGGCTGGCCGCCAGCGAGCACAAACGCCGGCCGAGCGTCGTCAGCGCGCCGCCGTCGGCGCGTAACGAGCTCAAGGGTATCGACCGCCTCGTCAACGCGCGCGAACATGGCGGCGCGAGCGAGGCGGCAGCGGCGAGCGCCGCGGCGGCCGCATCGTCGCCGGGAACGAGCGCGCTGCCGTCGCCGCCCGCGATTCCGGCGGCGGGCAGTTTCGTGCCGGCGACGCCGGTGCCGGTATCGCCGGCCGAAGCGCCGTCGATCTTCAACGGCTCCTGATCCGCCACCTCGTCCCTCCCTCGCCCCTCCCGTGTCCCAGCCCCTCGCGACCTCGCCCCTGCCCACCACCCCCGCGCCCGGCATGGTGCCGACCGTGCGGCGCCGGCTTGCGGCGTTGCTCTACGAAGCGGTGATCCTGTTCGGCGTCGTGTTTATCGCCGGTTATCTGTTCAGCACGCTGACGCAGCAGCGCAACGGCCTCACGCATCACAATCTGCTGGCCGGCTGGATCGGGCTCGTGGTCGGCGTGTACTTCGTGTGGTTCTGGACTCACGGCGGACAGACGCTGCCGATGAAGACCTGGCGCCTGCGGGTCGTTTCCGCCGATGGCGGGCCGCTTTCCGTCGCACGGGCGGTTGCGCGTTATGTGCTTGCATGGCTGTGGTTTTTACCGCCGCTTGCGGTGCATCCGCTGCTGGGATTGCGGGTGCCGCAGACGCTTGTCGTTGCGGGTGTCTGGTTCGTGGTGTGGGCCGCGAGTGGGCGTTTTGATTCGCAGCGGCAGTTTCTGCATGACCGGTTGGCGGGGACGAGAATAGTGCAGGGTTAGTGGCCCCTTGGGCGGGGCGGGGCTTCTTTGTCTTTGTTCTCTGCGCCGCAGGCCCCCTCGTAATAAGAACTTCTCATGACTGTCACGTCAGAGTCACGCGCGCCAGGCCCAATACGGGCACCGCCACTCGACGTGTAAGCCATGGACCCCAAGACGTCCGCGACTTCCCTGTTTCGCCAGATCGGCCCGAGCGTCGACACCGTCGCTTTCCGTCCGGCCCCGGGTTCCGCCCAGCACGGTCTGCCGCCGCCGGCGACGCCGCCCCTCGATGCCCACGCCGATCATCCCGATGACAGCCACGCCGATCCGCATCGCTATCGCACGATCTGGCTCTCCGACATCCATCTCGGCTCGAGCGGCTGCCAGGCCAGCTATCTGCTCGACTTCCTGCGCCACAACGAATCGGAGTACCTCTACCTCGTCGGCGACATCATCGACGGCTGGCAGTTGAAGAAAGGCTGGTACTGGCCGCAGGCGCACAACGACGTCGTGCAGAAAGTGCTGCGCAAGGCGCGCAAAGGCACCCAGGTGATCTACGTGCCCGGCAATCACGACGAAGCCGCGCGCCAGTTCTGCGACCTCGCGTTCGGCGACATCCACGTGCGCGGTGAAGCGTTCCACACCACACTCGCCGGCAAGCGCATGTGGATCGTGCACGGCGATCTGTTCGACGGCGTGATCCAGCACGCGAAGTGGCTCGCCTATCTCGGCGACACGCTCTACACGATGATCCTCGTGCTGAACCGCTGGTTCAACCGCATCCGCAGCAAGCTCGGCTTCCCGTACTGGTCGCTCTCGCAGTACCTCAAGCATCAGGTCAAGAACGCGGTCAACTTCATCTCCTCGTTCGAGACCGTGATGACCGACGAAGCGCGCCGCCGCGGCTGCGACGGCGTCGTTTGCGGGCACATCCACAAGGCCGAGATGCGCGAGATCGACGGCGTGCTGTATTGCAACGACGGCGACTGGGTCGAGAGTCTGTCGGCACTCGTCGAGACGTACGAGGGCGAGCTCAAGGTGATCTTCTGGACCACGCTGCAAGCCCCGCAAGCCGGCGCGCAGAAGGCCCGGGCCACCGCCTAGCGCCCGCCGCTTCAATCGGCCCCGAATCGGGAACCAATCGATGAGTCAATCGAGGAATCAATCGATGAAGATCATGATCGTCACCGACGCATGGGAACCGCAGGTCAACGGCGTCGTGCGCACGCTGAAAAACACCACGCGCGAACTCATGGCGCTCGGCCATGAAGTCGATCTGCTGACGCCGCTCGAATTCAAAACGATCCCCTGCCCGACGTATCCGGAAATCCGCCTGTCGCTGCTGCCGCGCCGCAAGCTGCGCGAGCGCATCGACCGCTTCGCGCCCGACGCGCTGCACATCGCGACCGAAGGGCCGCTCGGCATGGCCGCGCGCTCCTATGCGCTGCAGCACAAGCTGCCGTTCACGACCGCCTATCACACGCGCTTTCCCGAATACGTGCAAGCGCGTTTCGGCATTCCGCTTACCGCGACCTACAAGTTCCTGCACTGGTTCCACAAGCCCTCGCTCGCGGTGATGGCGCCGACGCCCGTCGTCAAGCAGGATCTGGAAAAGTTCGGCTTCACGAACGTCGTGCTGTGGACGCGCGGTGTCGACCTCGACATCTTCCATCCGATGGACTCGAAGGTGCTCAACACCGCGCGGCCGATCTTCCTGTACGTCGGGCGCGTGGCGGTCGAGAAGAACGTCGAGGCGTTTCTGCAGCTCGATCTGCCCGGCTCGAAGTGGGTCGCGGGCGAAGGCCCGGCGCTCGCCGAGCTGAAGTCGCGCTATCCGCAGGCGAACTACCTCGGCGTGCTGTCGCAGGCCGAACTCGCGAAGGTCTACGCGGCCGCCGACGTCTTCGTGTTCCCGAGCCGCACCGACACGTTCGGCCTCGTGCTGCTCGAAGCGCTCGCCTGCGGCACGCCGGTGGCCGCCTACCCGGTCACGGGTCCGATCGACGTGCTCGGCGACGGCAACGCCGGCGCGATGCACGAGGACCTGCGCGAGGCCTGCCTCGAAGCGATGAAGATCGATCGCCACGACGCGCGCGCATGGGCCGAGCGCTTCTCGTGGGCCGCCGCGTCCGCGCAATTCGCCGCGCATCTGAAGCCGCTGCGGCGCGAAGCGTATCGCGAGGAAAGCGCCGCCGCATGACGCGGCGCGCCGAACCGCCCATGCGAAGCCGATCCAATGCGGAGCGCAAGTCGGGCAGCGCATTGCGCGCCGTCGAATCCACGCGCGAGCCCGAGAGCGTCGAGCCGTTCGACGACGACACCACGCACGAACCGCTGAGCCCCGACGACCCGCTCGCGCCGCTGCCGTTCAATCCGTACAAGGGCAATCGCGGTCTCACGCGCGCCTGGCACGCGATGAAAAATTCGCTGGCCGGCTTTCGCGTGGCAATTCGCGAGGAAAGCGCGTTTCGCCAGGAACTGACTCTCGCCGCGATCCTGATTCCGTGCGGCATCCTCGTGCCGGTCGATCCCGTATCGCACGTGCTGCTGCTCGGCTCGGTGCTGCTCGTGCTGATCGTCGAGCTGCTCAATTCGAGCGTCGAAGCCGCGATCGACCGCATTTCGCTCGAACGCCACGAGCTGTCGCGGCGCGCGAAGGATCTCGGCAGCGCGGCCGTGATGGTCGCGCTCGGCATGTGCGTGATGACGTGGGGAGTGATCGTCGGACCGCTCGTAGTGCGCTGGTTGCGCATGTGGTTGTGATGCAAACCGGATGGCGGCCCGCACGCGCCGCCGCGTCCCCGGCAAGGAAAATCCTGTAGGGCGGCTAGGTACGAGAACGCTCGGTTTATAATCGTTAGACAGTCCCACGGAAAAGCCCCGGGCAAGGCAGCGCCCAAGGCTTTGCCGCCCCCTCGGGGGGCCTGCCGAGCGGCGGGCTGGGGAGCGCTCAATATACCAACCGCATCCGGGTGGAACACGCAGCAGCGGCACGCCGCCGCGCGCCCAGCCCGGCATAACCAGGGCCGGACGACATGGAAGCCAAACCTCCCCGCCGCACGCGCGAACGGATTCTCGAACTCTCGTTGAAACTCTTCAACGAAATCGGCGAGCCGAACGTCACGACGACGACGATCGCCGAGGAAATGGAAATCAGTCCAGGCAACCTGTACTACCACTTCCGCAACAAAGACGACATCATCAACAGCATCTTCAGCCAGTTCGAGCAGGAGATCGAAAAGCGTCTGCGGTTCCCCGACGACCATCGCGCGACGATCGACGAAATGTGGTCGTATCTGCAATACATGGTCGATTTCACCTGGCGCTACCGCTTCCTGTACCGCGACCTGAACGATCTGCTCGCGCGCAACCGCACGCTCGAAACCCACTTCAAGCAGATCATCAGCCACAAGGTGCGCTTCGCGAGCCAGTTCTGCGAGCAGCTCGTCGCCGACGGCGAAATGGTCGCGACGCCGCAGGAACTGCAGGTGATCGCGACCAACGTCGGCGTGATCGGCACGTACTGGCTGTCGTACCAGTTCGTCATGAACCCGCGCAAATACAACGAACAGGAAGCGATCCGCGCGGAACTGCACCAGGTCAGCGTGCAGATCGTCTCGCTGATGGCGCCCTACCTGCGCGGCCGCTCGCGGCAGATTTTCGACGACCTCGTCTCCGGCAAGCTGCCCAAGCGCGAGTTTTACGACTACCTGCCGCCGCGCGAAGGCGCCGCGCCTCGCAACGAATCGAAGGACAGCTGAGCATGAAGTCGGTGTGCGTATATTGCGGCTCCTCGATGGGAGTCAAACCGCTGTACGAACAGGCCGCGCGCGCCTTCGGCCGCGCGCTCGTGCAAAGCGGCCTCACGCTCGTCTACGGCGGCGGCAAGGTCGGGCTGATGGGCGTGATCGCCGATACGGTGATGGCCGAAGGCGGCCGCGCGATCGGCGTGATTCCCGAACTGCTCGTCGACAAGGAAGTCGGCCATAACGGGCTAACCGAACTGCACGTGGTGCCCGACATGCATCATCGCAAGAAGATGATGGCCGAGCTGTCCGACGCGTTCGTCGCGATGCCGGGCGGCGCGGGCACGCTCGAAGAGCTGTTCGAGGTCTTCACGTGGGCCCAGCTCGGCTATCACGGCAAACCCGTCGCGCTGCTCAATACCGGCCACTTCTACGACCCGCTGATCCAGCTGCTGCGCCATACGGTCGACGAAGGCTTCATGCGCCGCACCTATCTCGACATGCTGCAGATCGACGCCGATCCCGCCGCGCTGATCGGCAAGCTGCGCGGCTATCGGCCGCCCGTGCGCGACAAGTGGGCGGTGCAGGGCAATACGGTTTGAGGCCGAGGCTGGAGGCGGCGGTTGATGCGGCAGTTTGAGGCCGCTTCCATGCTGGCATGCGGGCTCCGTGGTGGCTTTGCCTTGCTTCGACTCGACGCTGGTTTCGCGCCGGTTTCGCACTGGTTCGACCGCCGCTTTGATCTCTGTTTGAGCACCGGCTTCACCCTGCCTTGAGCGCATTGAGCGCAATCCAGGCGCAGCCCGAACATGGCCTGAATACGGCTTGCAGGCTTTTTGCGAGCCCCGCGCGATCCATCCGAACCACGAGGTTGCCATGACGAAAGCTGTTCTGATTACCGGCGGCAGCCGCGGCATCGGCCGCGCAACCGCACGTCTGCTCGGCGCGCGCGGCTGGTTCGTCGGCGTCAATTACGTGCGCGACCTGGCGGCCGCGCAGCAGACGGTCGGCGAAGTGGAGCGCGCGGGCGGCCGCGCGGTGCCGATCGCCGGCGACGTCGCCGACGAAGCCGACGTAATCGCAATGTTCGATACGCTGCAGCAGACCTTCGGCCGCATCGACGCGCTCGTCAACAACGCGGGCATCGTCGCGCCGTCGAGCCCGCTCGCCGACATGGACCTCGCGCGCCTGAAGCGCATGTTCGACGTCAACGTGCTCGGCGCCTACCTGTGCGCGCGCGAAGCCGCGCGGCGCATGTCGAGCGATCGCGGCGGCGCGGGCGGCGCGATCGTCAATATTTCGTCGGCAGCGGCGCGGCTCGGTTCGCCGAACGAATACGTCGATTACGCAGGCTCGAAAGGCGCGATCGACACGATGACGCTCGGGCTCGCGAAAGAACTCGGCCCGCGCGGCGTGCGCGTGAACGCGGTGCGCCCGGGCCTCATCGACACCGAGATTCACGCGAGCGGCGGCAAGCCCGAGCGGGCCGCGCAACTCGGCGCGACCACGCCGCTCGGCCGCCCCGGCAGCGCCGACGAAGTGGCCGAAGCCGTCGTGTGGCTGCTGAGCGACGCGGCATCGTATGTGACGGGCGCGCTTTTCGACGTGGCCGGCGGACGCTGACGCGCCGGATCGCCAGGCCGCAGTCCCTCGCACCCCAAGCGCGGCCCATCGTGGCCGCGCTTTTTTCTTCCCTGCTCCACGGCGCATTCCCGCCGATCTGGCGGCAAACGCACACTCGCGTGGATAAAACGCCACGCTCGGCCCTTTCCCTGTAATCCCCCGTAATAATATGGCGTTAGAATCGGCCGGAACGTGCGCCGTTTCGACGACGCACGCTGCAAGCCAGAACATAAGTACGAGGCCCACGCCGCCGCGTACATCGACCTGAGATTTCCATGCAAGACAAGCAGTCAGCGACGTGGCGCGCGGAGAACGCCACGGCAACGGCCCCGACCTCGGCTGCGGCCGCCGGCAACGCGCGCGCGGCCGCCACCAGCCAGGAGACCCAGGCGACTGGCTCCGCCGACGCGCGCCCCACCCGCTGCCCCGCCGATCGCGCCGCACGCGCCTTGCAACGCTGGCGCGCGCTTGCGGCAACCCGTCCGCTGCTGTGGATCGTCGCGCTGGCGATCCTTTGCGCATGGCTGTTGCCGGGCATCCTCGGCCACGAGCCGTGGAAACAGGACGAAACCTACACGTTCGGCATCGTCCAGCACATGCTCGAGAGCGGCGATCTCGTCGTGCCGACCAACGCGGGCCAGCCCTTCGTCGAAAAACCGCCGATCTACGACTGGGTCGCCGCCGGCCTCGCGTGGATGCTGGGCCGCTACCTGCCGCTGCATGACGCCGCGCGTCTCGCGAGCGCGCTGTTCGCGGGCCTGACCATCTACTACACGGCCCGCGTGGCGCGCCGCGCGACCGATGCATCGAGCTGGTTCGATCTGCGCGTGATCGGCACGCTCGCGCTGTTCGGCGGCACGCTCGCCGTCGTCAAGCACGCGCACGACATGATGACCGACGTCGCGCTGATGGCCGGCGCCGCACTCGGCTTCTGCGGGCTGTTCGAACTCGTGCTCGTGCATCTGCGCGACGCCGCACGGAACGCGCCATCGCCGACACCCGCGCAGCCGCACACCCGGCCGCTCGACGCCCCAGGGCGCCGCCACGCGATCCTGAGCGGCGCGGCGATGTTCGGCGCGGGCGTCGGCGTGTCGCTGCTCGCCAAGGGCCTGTTCGTGCCGCTCGTCTTCGGCGCGACCACCTGCGCGGTGCTCGTCCTCTATCCCGCGTGCCGCAGCCGCAGCTTCGCGAGCGCGCTCGGCATCGCCGCGCTCGTTTGCGCGCCGTTCGCGCTGATCTGGCCGATCTGCTTCTACCTGCGCTCCGAAGCGCTGTTCAAGGTCTGGTTGTGGGACAACAACATCGGGCGCTTCTTCGGCTTTTCGGTGCCCGAACTGGGCTCCGAGAACGAGAGCCGTCTGTTCGTGCTGCGCACCGTGCTGAGCGTCGGCTTTCCGGTCGTACCGCTTGCGCTGGCTGCGCTCGCCAGCGGCGCGTGGCGACGCTGGCGCGACCCGCGCATCGCCTTGCCGGCGCTTTTCGCGGGCATCGGTTTCGCCGTGCTGCAAAGTTCGGCGACCGTGCGCGAGCTGTACATCCTGCCGTTCATCGCCCCGCTTGCGCTGCTTGCGATGCAAGGCGTCGAGCGGCTGCCGGCGCGGCTGCACGTCGTCTGGGACATGATGAGCCGCGTGCTGTTCGGCGGCACGGCTGTGCTCGCGTGGATCATCTGGTCGATCATGACGAGCCCGGTGAGCACGCATGCCTCGCTGCATTGGCTCGGACGCTGGCTGCCGCTCGACTGGGTGCTGCCGATCAAGCCCGCGATGATCGCCGCCGCCTTGCTGCTGACGATCGGCTGGCTATGGCTGCTGCCGTCCTTCAAATACGCGGGCAAATGGCGTGGCGCGCTCAGCTGGTGCGCGGGCGCGATGCTCGCGTGGGGGCTCGTCAGCACGCTGCTGCTGCCGTGGCTCGATGACGCGAAGAGCTACCGCTCGGTGTTCCTGGACCTCGGCGCGAAGATAAACATCGAATGGAACGACGGCGATTGCATGGCAAGCGCGAGCCTCGGCGAGTCCGAGGCGCCGATGCTCTACTACTACACCGGCATCGTCCATCAGCCGAACGAGAACCCGCGTACGACCGCCTGCACCTGGCTCATCGAGGAAAGCCGCCGCGACCATGCGCCCCAACCGCCCGGTGAATGGCAACTATTCTGGTCCGGCGCGCGGCCCGGCGATTCGGATGAACTGCTGCGCGTCTTCGTGCGCACGCCGGTTGCAGGCACGGTGCGCGGCGACGACTAGAAGGCAACGCGCGCGCCGGGCACGCCAACGCGCGCTCGGATGGAAGCTGCTGAAAGCCGCGGGAAGCGGCTAGAACGACGACCCGGGCTCGCGCAGAAACGCGCTTTCTTCGTCGCTCGAGGCGCGCCCGAGCACGGCATTGCGATGCGGGAAGCGGCCGAACCGCTCGACGATCTCCGCGTGCCGCACTGCATGGCGGTAGTAGCTCGCGCCGCCCGGCTCCGCCGCCAGCTGACCGAAGAGCCGCAGCGACTCATGCTGGCTCGCGAGCGTTTCGTCGTGTTCGAACGGCAGATACGCGAACACGCGATGCTGCGCGCCGGGCAGCAGCCGATCGGCACCGCTTGCGATCATCCGTTGCGCGATCTGCAGCGCCTTGCTGTCGGCGGCGAATGCGCGCGGCGTGTTGCGATGGCAGTTGCGCGAGAACTGATCGAGCACGATGACGAGCGCGAGCGTGCCGAGCGGCGTGGCCTGCCACGCGTCGAGTTCGCCGGCGAGCGCCGCATCGATCAGGTCGCCGAAACGTTCGCGCAGCATCGTATCGAAAGCGTCGTCGCGCGTGAACCAGAGCTTGCGCTCCGTGCCGTATTCCGGCGAACCCGGCGCGCCGAACCAGCAGTCGAGCACGTCGCGTGCCCGCATGGGGAGCGCCGCGTAGTCGGCGTCAATCGCAGAGGCAGGCGCCGATGGGGTCGGTTGCCGCGGCTCAGCCATTGCGGTTGCGCATCCAGTCCGCGGTTTCGAAGAACGAGCCGAGCAGACGCTCGCGCAGCGGCTCGGCGAGGCCGATGTCCTGCATCGCCCACGCCATGCAGCGCAGCCACTGGTCGCGTTCGCCCGAGGCAATCGCGAACGGCAGATGCCGCGCGCGCAGACGCGGATGGCCGAAGCGGCTGATGTAGTGATCGGGGCCGCCGAGCCAGCCGCACAGGAACCAGAACAGCTTGTCGCGCGACCCGTCGAGCGATGCCGGATGCAGCGCGCGAATCCCGGCGAAATCCGCTTCGAGGTCCATCAGGTCGTAAAACCGGTCGACCAGTTCGCGCACGCGCGCCTCGCCGCCCACCAGCTCGAAGGCCGTCGGTTTGTCCGCGGACACTTCGTCGTTCAAATCGCTCATACCCTGCTCAACCGCCAGAAAAAACCATCGGGAAAAAATCACGCGTCGCGCATCATGCATCACGCAGCGATTGCAGCGCGGGCCGTGCCAGCACATGCCGCAGACTCAGCCAGCCACCCACGCCCGCGCAGGCAACCCCGGCGGCGATGCCCGCCGGCAGCAGCCACGGATCGAAGTCCAGATAGAACTCGAACACGTGCGTCGCGAGCAGCGAGCCGACGATCTGCGCCCCCGCCGCCGCCATCAAGCCGGCCAGCGCCCCGACCGCGACGAATTCGGCGACCTGCACCGCGCGCACCTGCCGATGCGACGCGCCGAGCGCGCGCAGCAGCGCGGATTCTCGCATACGCTCGTCGCGCGTGCCGGCGAGCGCCGCGTACAGCACCAGCACGCCGGCCGCGAGCGTGAACGCGAACAGGAACTGCACCGCACCGATCACCTGCTGCAGCACGCGCTGCACCTGCGCGAGTATCGGACCCGTGTCGATCGCGGTGAGGTTCGGATAGGCGGCGATCAGGCCGTCGATCGTCGCCTGCCGGTCCGGCGGCAGATGGAAGCTCGTGATGAACGTCGCCGGAAAATCGCGCAGCGCGGCGGGCGGCATCAGCACGAAGAAATTGACCTTGAACGAACCCCAGTCGAGCTTGCGCAGACTCGTAACCGGCGCGTCGATTTGCAGGCCCGTCACGTCGAAACGCAGCACGTCGCCAGGCTTCACGTTGATCAGTTTCGCGAGCCCCTGCTCGATCGAAATCTGCGGCGTCGTCGTGTCGCCGTACCACTTGCCCGCGGCGATACGGTTGTCGTCGGGCAGCTCGGTCGTGTACGACAGGTTGAACTCGCGGTCCACCAGACGCCGCGCGTCCTGGCCCTTGAACGAGTCCGGATCGACCGGCTTGCCGTTGATCGCGACGAGCCGCCCGCGCACCATCGGCGAAAGCTGCGCGCCGGGTACGCCGTGCGCGGCGAGATATTGCGTGACCGCGTCGCGCTGGTCGGGCTGGATATCGATGATGAACAGGTTCGGCGCATCGGGCGGCGTCGATTTGCGCCAGCCTTGCACGAGGTCGTTGCGCGTCATCGCGATCAGCAGCAGGCACATGAGGCCGATGCCGAGCGCGGTGATCTGCAGCGCGCTCGTGCTGCTGCGGCGTTCGAGCGACGCGAGCGCATAGCGCCAGCCGATCCCCGCGTTGACGCGCTCGCTGCGCACGATGCGCGCCGCGCCCCATAGCGCGAGCCGCGCGATGCAGGCGAACACGAGCAGCCCGCCCGCGAAGCCGCCCGCGACGATACCGCCGAGCTTCAACTCACCGGCCGCGACAATCAGCAGCCCCGCGAACAGCACGATGCCGAGCGCGTAGGCGGCCCACGCGGTGCGCCCCGCCTCGCCCCATTCGCGGCGCAGCACGCGCACCGGCGGCACGCGCGTGAGCGGCAACAGCGGCGGCAACGCGAAGCCGAGCAGCAGCACGAGGCCGGCCGCGATGCCTTCGAGCGCGGGCCACAGCGTCGGCTGCGGCAGCACGACGTCGATCAGGCTACCAAGCCACGTCAGCAGCGCGAGGTGGCCGAGATAGCCGAGCGCGACGCCCAGCACCCCGCCGATCACGCCGAGCCCGGCGAATTCGAGCGTGAAAAGCGCGCACAGCGCGGCTTGGCTCACGCCGAGACAGCGCATCGCAGCGCAGCCGTCGAGATGCCGGCGCATATAGCGGTGCGCCGCCATCGCAATCGCCACCGCCGCGAGCAGCGCGGTCAGCAGCGAGACGAGCGTGAGGAAATGGCCCGCCCGATCGAGCGTCTGACGCACCTGCGGCTGGCCGTCGTGCAGCGATTCGAGCGCGACGCCGCGCAGCTTGCCGCCGTCCACGCGGTCATGCGCGAACTGCGTGAAACGCGCGACCGCATCGGCGGCACCGGCCACCAGCAGCCGATACGTGACGCGGCTGCCGAACGTGACGAGACCGGTCGATTGCAGTTCGTCGGCGCGCAGCATCAGACGCGGCGAGAAATTGACGAATGAAAAGCCGCGGTCGAGTTCGCGCGTAATCAGCGCGCCGATCGTGAAGCTGCGATTGCCGACTTTCACCGCATCGCCGACCTTCAGCTTCAAGGCGTCGAGCAGTTCCTGATCGACCCACACGGTGCCGGGCGCGGGAATCGACGTCGCCCGATGATCGGCCGCGCCGGGCGCCGGCGCGATCTGCAATGCGCCGCGCAGCGGATAGCCCGGCGACACCGCCTTGACGGCGGCGAGCCGCGACACCGGCTTTGCGCCGGTCGCATTGATCATGCTCGGGAAGATCGCCGTGGTGGCGGTGCGCAAGCCAAGCGAGCGCGCCTCGGCGGCAAATTGCGGATCAACCGGATGGTCGGCGCGCACGATGAAATCGGCGGCGATCATGCGCCGCGCGTCGCGTTCGAGCCCCTGGTGCAGCCGATCGGCGAGAAAGCCGACGCTAGAAAGCGCCGCGACGGCCAGCACGAGCGCGAGCAGCAGCATCGTCAATTCGCCCGCGCGCCAGTCGCGCGCCGTCATGCGGATCGCCTGGCGCAGCAGATCCGCGCCGCCGAAACGGCGTGCCGCTTTAACGTCGCTTACGCCGACGCGCTCCGTCGAACCTGCCTTGGACCCGGGTAGTGCTTCGCTCAATCGTGCCTGCTCCTCGCAAATCGCGACACCATATGCGTGGCCATGCCGCGAAACCCGCCCTGCACGCCACGCCACAACCGCGGCAATGCCCACGCCGCGAGCAGCAGAAAGCCTACCATCAGGACCAGAAACGCGAGCGGCACGAACAGCGCGAGCAGCACGCCGCCGAAGACGAGACCGTCCTCGGCGGTCGAGGTCACGACGTTCGACAACGGTTCCGGCGACAGATTGATAAGCGCGCGCGTACCGGCCTTCGCAAGATGCGCAGTGCCGGCGAGCGTGCCGCCCGCGAGCGCCGCGACCGCCAGCAAAGCCGGATCGGCATGGCCGAGCGCGCCGGCGGCGAGCACCGCGCCGGCCGGAATGCGGATGAAGGTGTGGATCGCGTCCCACAGCGAGTCGAACGCGGGGATTTTGTCGGCGAGGAATTCGGCGAGCGTCAGCACGGCGGCCGCGCCGATCACCCAAGGCGAGGACAGCGCGGACAGCGTGGCGGGCAGATGAATGAGGCCGAGACGCTCGAACACGCCGGCCAGCAGGACCGTCAGATAGAGGCGCAGACCGCTGCCCCATGAGAGGCCAGCAGCAAGCGAAAGTGATTCAAGCATGGCCGCCTCCACGCGCTTGGGACGTGCCGGGCGCCGCGGCGGAATGAAGCGCAGGCTTCGCGCCGAAGTCGTCAGGCTCGCCTGGCCAGCCGGGCCGAACAGGCCGCGGGCAATTTCAGGATAGGTTCTGTCTCATTATAGCCACGTTAATTCGCAGAACGCAGGGTGGCGAACCGGCCGTGGCGGGGGGCGATGCGTGTTGAATCAATGCTGCCGGCTCGGTGCCCTAACTTCAGTGGCCGAACCTCGGTCGCCCAACCTCAGTGGCCCGACGACAGCTTCAGCCCGATGAGCCCGATCACGATCAGCGACGCACTGGCGACACGCGCGAGCGTCAGCGCCTCGCCCATCATCACGACGCCGAAGATGAACGCGCCGACCGCGCCGATACCGGTCCACACCGCATAGGCGGTGCCGAGCGGCAGCTGGCGCATCGCGAGCGTGAGCAGCGCGAAGCTGCCGAGCGCGGTCACGATCGTGAACACGGACGGCCAGAAACGGGTGAAGCCTTCGGAAGTTTTGAGACCGGCCGCCCACGCGACTTCGAGCAAACCGGCGATCAGAAGAAGAAACCAGGACATCAGAGACAGCTCCATAAAAATGGGGCCGTCCCCGATGATCGATGCAAGCGCAAGGTCGTCCTTACGTCGGGAGATTATAACCGGGCGGGCTTCACCCCGCCCCGACCAGCCGGTAGCCGACGCCGGTCTCGGTGACGATATGCTCGGGCTGCGCCGGGTCGCGTTCGAGCTTGCCGCGCAGATGCGCCATGTAGATGCGCAGATAGTGATGGCTCTCGACATGCGACGGCCCCCACACGTCGCGCAGCAGTTGCCGGTGCGTGAGCACGCGGCCCGCGTGGCGCACGAGCGTCGCGAGCAGGCGGTATTCGATCGGCGTCAGATGGATCGCGGCGCCGTCGCGCGTCACCTGGCGCAAGGCGAGATCGACGGTGACCGCGCCGAAGCGCACCTGCGGCGATTCGTTCGCGCCGCCTTGGTTGCGCCGCCGCAGATGCGCGCGAATCCGCGCCAGCAGCTCGGACACGCCGAACGGCTTGGTCAGGTAGTCGTCGGCGCCGGCGTCGAGCGCGGCGACCTTCTCGCTTTCCTGGGTGCGCGCCGACAGCACGATCACCGGCAGCTCGCTCCAGCCGCGCAGCTCGCGGATCACGTCGAGGCCGTCGGTATCGGGCAGGCCGAGATCGACGATCACCAGATCGGGCTGGCGCGTGGCCGCTTCGACGAGCCCCTGCTTGCCGGTCTCGGCGTCGTACACGGCGATGCCCTCGCCTTCGAGCGCGGTGCGCACGAAGCGGCGAATCTGCTTTTCGTCTTCGATCAGAACGACGGTGATGCTCGGGTCACTCATGGGCGGGTTTGTCCTGCGGGTTGAGGGCGGCGTCTTCGTCGTCGAGCATATCGGGTACGGCGGGCGGCGTCTGGACCGGCAGCGTGAACCAGAAGCGCGCGCCTGCGACGCGGCCGTCCGCGCCGATCCGGTTGAGCGCGCCGATCGTGCCGCCGTGCGCCTCGACGATCGCGCGGCAGATCGCGAGCCCGAGGCCGATACCCGGTTTCGCCGACTCCTTCTCGCCGCGCGTGAACTTCTCGAACACGCGCGCTTCCATGCCGGCCGGCAGGCCGGGGCCGTCGTCATCGACGCTCACGCGCACGAACGGCGCGCCGTCCGCCTCGATCCGCTCTGCGCCGATCGTCAGCGGCGTGCCGGGCGCGGTGTACTTGGCGGCATTCTCGAACAGGTTCGAGAAGAGCCGCTCCATCAGCACCGCGTCGAGGTGCAGCAGCGGCAGATCGGCGGGCAGCACGACCCGCGCCGGGTGCCCGGCGAGCACGCGCCGGCAGGCGCGCAGCGCGGCGCCGACAGTCTCCTCGAGCAGCGTCCATTGCTGGTTCAGTTGCAGGCTGCCGGCCTGCAAACGCGCCATGTCGAGCAGATTCGTGACGATGCCGGTCATGCGCAGCGCCTCTTCGTGAATCGCCTCGACGAGTTCGTCGCTGCGCCGCGCGGCGGCTTGTGCTTCGGTTTGCGTTGCGCTGTGCGCCTGTGCCGCTATTTCCACCGGTGCGCCTGGCTGTGCGTGCGCCTGTGCCTCGCGTTGCTCCTCGGCCCGCGCCTCAGGTCGCGCATTCCCCAACGCTTGCGCGCTCCCTGCGTCCGCCGCCCCCTGCCGCCCCTGCGCGAGCATCGACGAAAACCCCACGATCGTCGTAAGCGGCGTGCGCAGATCGTGCGAAATCGCCGACAGCAACGAATTGCGCAGCCGCTCCGACTCCATGTTGACGAGCGCGTCGCGCGCGATATCGACGTAATGCACGCGTTCGAGCGCGAGCGCGATCTGCGCGGCGAACGCGTCGAGCATGCGCCGCTGCTCGGGCACGTCGAGTTCGCGCTCGTCGCGCAGCACGGCCGCGAGCACGCCGCGCGTGCGCATCGGCGCCTTCAGCGGCAGATACAGCGCGGCCGCCGCGGGCAGCGTGTCGGTGCCGTGGCCGGCCGGCTTCTGCTGATCGTAGACCCACTGGCCGACGTCGAGATCGAGCGCGCCGCCGTCGAGCGTGATCGCAGCATCCGGGTCCTCGATCTTCTGCCTGACCTGATTGGCGCTGTCCGGCAGCAGGATCGCGACGCGCGCGCCGAACACCTCGCTCACGTGCCGGCTGCCGGTTCCGACGATCTGCTCGGTGGTCAGCGCCGCGGCCAGTTCGCGCGCCATCTCGTACATCGCGCCGGTGCGCTGCTCGCGGCGCCGCGCGACGCTCGCCTCGCGGCGCAGGCTCGACGTCAGATGGCTGATGACGAGCGAGGTCAGCAGCATGCCGAAGAACGTCAGCAGGTACTGCGTATCGGAAACCGACAGCGACATGCGCGGCGGCACGAAAAAGAAATCGAACGCGGCGACGCTCGCGAACGACAGCACGACACCGGGCCCGCGTCCGAGCTTCACCGCCGTGAAGATCACGCCGAGCAGGTACAGCATCACGAGATTGGTCAGGTCGATGCGATCGATCAGCTGGCTCGACAGCAGCGTGATGGCCGTGCCGATCGCCAGCGCGAACGCATACGCGCGCGCCGGCGAGCGGCGCTCGCGCGCCGCGCTCATGGCCTCGCGCCATGCATTCGCGGTCGTATTCAGGAGACGCCGCTGCTCGGCGCCCTCGCGCTCCGACGATACGCGAATCAGCGTGAGATCGAGGTCGCCGCCCTTCTCGGCGATGCGCTCGCCGAGCGGCCTGCGCAGCCAGCGCTTCAGCCCCGTGCGCACCGAGGCGCCCGCCACGAGCTTCGACACGTTGCGCGCCTGGGCGTAGCCGATCAATGCGTCGAGCGCGTCGGCGGCGGCGAGCGTGGCGGTCTCGGCGCCCAGTTCGGCGGCGAGCTTCAGCGCGTTCAAGGTGCGTTCGCGGCGCGCATCGGGCAGACGCTGCAACGCGGGCGTTTCGACATACACGGCGAGCCAGTCGGCCCGCAGGCTCGCGGCAAGACGCGCCGCCGCGCGCACCAGCGCCGGCGCTTCCGGCCCGGGCCCGACGCACACGAGCAGGCGCTCGCGCGCCTGCCAGATGCGCTGGATCGAACGGTCGGCGCGGTACTCGCGCATCTGCGCGTCGACGCGATCGGCGGTGCGGCGCAGCGCCAGCTCGCGCAGCGCGATCAGGTTGCCCTTGCGAAAGAAATTGCGCACCGCGCGCTCGGCCTGCTGCGCCATATAGACCTTGCCGTCGCGCAGGCGGTCGAGCAGTTCCTCGGCGGGCAGATCGACGAGCGTGACTTCGTCGGCGTGATCGAACACGCGATCGGGCACGGTCTCCCACACGCGGATGCCGGTGATCTGGCCGACCACGTCGTTGAGACTTTCGAGGTGCTGCACGTTGACGGTCGTATAGACGTCGAGGCCCGCATCAAGCAGTTCGTAGACGTCCTGCCAGCGCTTCAGATGACGCGCGCCCGGCACGTTCGAATGCGCGAGTTCGTCGACGAGAATCAGTTGCGGCTTGCGCGCGAGCGCGGCGTCGAGATCGAACTCGCCGAGCTTGCGGCCGCGGTATTCGATATGCGCGAGCGGCAGCACGTCGAGGCCCGCGAGCAGCGCGGCGGTTTCGCCGCGCCCATGCGTTTCGGCGATGCCGACCAGCACCTCGACGCCCTCTTCCTGGCGGCGGCGCGCGGCCTGCAACATCGCATAGGTCTTGCCGACGCCGGCCGACGCGCCAAAGAAAATTTTCAGCCGGCCGCGCTGGCGTTTTTCTTCGTCGCGCTGCAGCTTGTCGAGCAATTCGTCAGGATCGGGGCGGTTCATGCTCAGTGGTTTTCAGGGTCGCGCGAGCGGCGCTTTCTGCATGGTGGCACGGCCCGCGCCGGCCCGCAAATAACAGCGCGGCACCACGCGAGCGCCGCCCTTTCGGTTGAACCGCAACGGCAACGTGCCTCGTCGCGCGACGAGGCACGGTTTGCTCTGCGGCATGACTTTGTGGCCCGACTTTGCGGCCGCATCTTACCGCCGCTTCCGTCGGCTTTGCCGGCCTCTGCCAGCTTCTTCCCACTTCTGCCCGTTACGCAATGGCCCGCGCTCAACCGTGCTGCATCTCGTCGAGCGCGAGATTAAGCTTCAGCACATTCACGCGCGGCTCACCGAGCATGCCGAACTGGCGGCCCGTCGTATAGCGCGCGACGAGCGCCTGCACGTCACTCGCCGCGAGGTGCCGCGCCTGCGCCACCCGCGCGACCTGATACGCGGCCGCGGCCGGGCTGATCTCGGGATCGAGCCCGCTGCCCGACGAAGTCACCAGATCGACCGGCACCGGCTTCGACAGATCGGTGCCCGCTGCCTTCAAGGCATCGAGCCGGCCCTTGATCTCGTCGAGCAGCGCCGGATTGTTCGGCCCGAGGTTCGAGCCGCCCGAATTCTGCGCGTTGTACGGCATCGGCGTGGTCGCCGACAGGCGGCCCCAGAAGTACTGCGGCGCATCGAACTGCTGGCCGATCAGTTGCGAGCCGACCAGCTTGCCGTTGCGCTCGATCAGGCTGCCGTTGGCCTGGTCGTGAAACGCCGCCTGACCGATCGCGGTCATCACGGCGGGATAAGCGAGTCCGGTAATCACGGTCAATACCGCGAAGATCACGATCAACGGACGGAACAGATTTTTCATGATGTGTCTCTTTCCCTTTTCGTCACTTCAGTACGCCGGCACAGCGGCGCTTCGTAGCCGGCGCGCCGCATGTTCAAACCCAGCCGAGCGCGGCGAGCACCATGTCGATCAGCTTGATGCCGATGAACGGCACGATGATTCCGCCGAGGCCATAGACCAGCAGATTGCGGCGCAACAGGATCGCCGCGCCTAGCGCGCGATAGCGCACACCCTTGAGCGCGAGCGGAATCAGCAGCACGATGATGAGCGCGTTGAAGATCACCGCCGACATGATGGCCGAGGCCGGCGTCGCCAGATGCATCACGTTCAGCGCGTTCAGCGCCGGATACGTCGAGGCGAACGCGGCCGGAATGATCGCGAAGTACTTGGCGACGTCGTTGGCGATCGAGAACGTGGTCAGCGAGCCGCGCGTCATCAGCATCTGCTTGCCGATCTCGACGATCTCGATCAGCTTGGTCGGGTTCGAATCGAGATCGACCATGTTGCCGGCCTCTTTCGCGGCCTGCGTGCCGCTGTTCATCGCCACCGCGACGTCGGCCTGGGCGAGCGCGGGCGCGTCGTTGGTGCCGTCGCCGGTCATCGCGACGAGCCGCCCTTCGGCCTGGTGCGCGCGGATCGTCGCGAGCTTCGTTTCGGGCGTCGCTTCGGCAAGGAAGTCGTCGACCCCGGCTTCGGCCGCGATCGCGGCGGCGGTCAGGCGGTTGTCGCCCGTCACCATCACGGTCTTGATGCCCATCTTGCGCAGCTCGGCGAAGCGCTCCTTGATGCCGCCCTTCACGACGTCCTTCAGCTCGATCACGCCGAGCACGCGCGCGCCCTGCTCGCCCTTCTCGGCGACCACGAGCGGCGTGCTGCCGCGGCGCGCCACGTCCGCGACCGCATGGTCGACTTCGTTCGGGAAACGCCCGCCGTTCGCTTCGACGTAGTGCTTGAGCGCATCGGCCGCGCCCTTGCGGATTTCGCGGCCATGCGCCCCCGGCGGCGTCCCCTCGGGGGAGAGATCGACGCCGCTCATGCGCGTCTGCGCGCTGAACGCGAGAAACACCGCATGCAGCGAGCCCATATCGCGCTGCCGGATATTGAAGCGCTGCTTCGCGAGCACGACGATGCTGCGGCCTTCCGGCGTTTCGTCCGCGAGCGAGGCCAGTTGCGCTGCGTCGGCGAGCGCTTCCTCGGTCAGACCCGGCGCAGGCAGAAACTGCGAGGCCTGGCGATTGCCGAGCGTGATCGTGCCGGTCTTGTCGAGCAGCAGCACGTCGACGTCGCCGGCCGCTTCGACGGCGCGGCCCGAGGTCGCGATCACGTTCGCCTGCATCATGCGGCTCATGCCGGCCACGCCGATCGCCGACAACAGCCCGCCGATCGTGGTCGGAATCAGGCACACGAGCAGCGCGACGAGCGCGGTGATCGTGACGACGTGGCCCGCTTTCGCCACCTCGACGGAAAAGATCGAGAACGGCAGCAGCGTCGCGGTGGCGAGCAGCATCACGATCGTCAGCGCGACGAGCAGAATCGTCAGCGCGATTTCGTTCGGCGTTTTCTGCCGCTTCGCCCCTTCGACCATCGCGATCATGCGGTCGAGAAACGCCTCGCCCGGATTCGCCGTGACGCGCACGACGATCCAGTCGGACAGCACGCGCGTGCCGCCCGTCACCGAGGAAAAGTCGCCGCCCGACTCGCGGATCACCGGCGCCGATTCGCCCGTGATCGCCGACTCGTCGACCGACGCGACGCCCTCGATCACTTCGCCGTCGGCCGGAATCACGTCGCCGGTCTCGACCAGCACGACGTCGCCGCGCCGCAGATCGGACGCGGTCATGATGCGGATCGGCGACCTCGGATGCGGCTCGTTGAGCTTCTTGGCCACCACGTCTTTCTTCGCGCTGCGCAGCGACGCGGCCTGGGCCTTCGAGCGGCCCTCGGCGAGCGCTTCCGCGAAGTTCGCGAACAGCACCGTGAACCACAGCCACAACGAGACCGCGAGAATGAAGCCCGCGGGCGCCTCGGCCTGGCCGCCGAGCGCGGCGATCCACAGTATCGTGGTCAGCATGCTGCCGACGTACACGCAGAACATCACCGGGTTGCGGAACTGCGTGCGCGGCGTGAGCTTCTTGAAGGAGTCCACGATCGCCGGGCGCAACAGCACCGGATCGAACATGGACTTCGTAGCGTTATGTTCAGTCATTGAATCCTCGAATATCGCGTTGCGCGGGCCGGGGCTCGCCCGGGTCTTGCCTGGGTCCTGCAACCCGCTGCCGCCGGCGCGCGCTTTTGAGCTGTTCAGTTGCGGGTTTGCCTGCGCCGCCTCACTGCGCGCCCATCATCAGATGCTCGACGCCGGGGCCGAGCGCGAGCGCCGGCACGTAGGTCAGCGCGCCGACCAGCAGCACGGTGCCGAGCAGCAGCACGACGAAGAGCGGCCCATGCGTCGGCAGCGTGCCGCCCGTCACGCCGATGCGCTTCTTCGCGGCGAGCGAGCCGGCAATCGCGAGCACCGGCACGATCGTGCCGAAGCGGCCGAACCACATCGCAATCGCGGTGAGCCAGTTGTAGAACGGCGTATTCACCGACAAGCCCGCGAACGCGCTGCCGTTGTTGTTCGCGGCCGAGCTGAACGCGTAGAGGATTTCGGAGAAGCCGTGCGCGCCCGGGTTCGCGATGCCGGCGCGGCCCGCGTCGCTGAGCACCGCGATCGAGGTGCCCACCAGCACGAGCAGCGGCGTGAGCAGCACGACGATCGACACCATCTTCATCTCGTACGCCTCGATCTTCTTGCCGACGTATTCAGGAGTACGGCCGATCATCAGACCCGCGACGAACACCGCGAGCAGCGCGAACACGAGCATGCCGTACATGCCGGAGCCGACGCCGCCGAAGATCACCTCGCCGAGCTGCATCAGCAGCATCGGGTAGAGGCCGCCGATCGGCGTCAGCGAGTCGTGCGTATTGACGACCGCGCCGCACGACGCCGCCGTGGTCGCGACCGTGAAGATGCCCGACTGCGCGATGCCGAAGCGCGTTTCCTTGCCCTCGGCGTTGCCGCCCGCTTGCAGCGCGCTGGCCGACTGATCGACATGCAGCGCCGCAAAGGCCGGATTGCCGCGCTGCTCCGCGCTCATTTCGCCGAACACGCAGACGCCGAACGCGATCGTCATTGCCGCGAGCACGGCCACGCCCTGCCTGCGGTCGCCGATCGCACGGCCGAACACGAGCGTGAGCGCGGCCGGGATGATGAGGATCGAGAAGATCTGCACGAAGTTCGAGAACGGCGTCGGGTTTTCGTACGGGTGCGCCGAATTGGCGTTGAAGAAACCGCCGCCGTTGGTGCCGAGCATCTTGATCGCTTCCTGCGAGGCGACCGGGCCCATCGCGAGGGTCTGCGTCTTCACGGGCGTGTCGACCGTGACCGGATTGCCCTTCGCGTCCTTCACCGGATTGCCTTGCGCGTCGAGCTTCGGCGCGGCGTAGGTGGTGGTTTGCAGCGTCGGCACGTCCTGATACGCCTTGAAGTTCTGGATCACGCCCTGGCTCATCAGCAAGGCCGCGACGAGCGCCGCCATCGGCAGCAGCACGTACAGCGTCACGCGCGTGACGTCGACCCAGAAGTTGCCGATGGTCTGCGCGGTATGGCGCGCGAAACCGCGAATCAGCGCCATCACGACGACGATGGCGGTCGCCGCCGACAGGAAGTTCTGCACGGTCAGGCCGAGCATCTGCGTCAGATAGCCGACGCTCTGCTCGGGCGTGTAGTCCTGCCAGTTCGTGTTGGTCACGAAGCTGACGGCCGTGTTGAAGGCGCTGTCGACCGACATCGCGCCGAATTGCTGCGGATTGCCAGGCAACCCGCCCTGTACGCGCAACAGCACGTACAGGAACAGTGCGCCGAGCACGTTGAACGCGATCGTCGCGATCGCGTAATGCTTCCAGCCCATCTCCCGTGACGCATCGACACCCGCGATACGGTAAAGCAGCCGTTCGAGCGGCGCGCCGAGGCGCACCACGCGCGAACTGCCGTCCATCACCGCGCCGATATAGCTCGCCACCGGCACCGCGGCAGCCAGCAGCACGACGATAAAAAGGCTCGCCTGCAGGACATTGTTCGCGTTCATTCGATGTCCTCCGCGCGCAGCAGCGCATACACGAGATACGCGAACAGCAGCGCGGTCGACGCGCCGGCCAGCCAGAGCATCCAGGTCATGAGCGCGCTCCCTGTCCGCGGCGGAACTGCGCGAGCTTCTCGCAGCCGTCGATCAATCCGAAGGTCAGCACGGCGAACAGCACGAGCCCCCCGACATACAGCACATCCATTTTTGTTCTCCATTGACGGATTCCGGATGGATGCAACGGTATGCCGATCCGTCTAAAGGCCTGGTCAAAGATGCGGGGATACGCGTAAAAATCGTGTAAACGCAAAAGGGCCGCCCGGTCTTGCGACGGAGCGGCCCTCAGTCAGGCGAGGTGAAACGAGGCAGTGTGTGGGCGGCGCGATTCGCCGCCTTCGTCTTTGGGTTGGGTTTGGCGCTTGTTTCAGCGCTTGTTTCGCCGTTTACTTCCGCGTTCGCCTTTCGCCCTTACGGCAGCAGAATCGTCGACCCCGTCGTGCGGCGGCCTTCGAGATCGGCATGCGCCTGCCCGACTTCCGGCAACGCATAGCGCTGATTGATGCTGGTCTTGACTTTGCCCGACACGAGCACGTCGAACAGTTCCGCCGACATCGCCTCGTAATCGGCGCGTTTGGCGATATGGGTAAAGAGCGTCGGACGCGTAAAGAACAGCGAGCCGCGTCCGGCGAATTCCGACGAATCGATCGGCGGCAGCGGACCCGACGCATTGCCGAAGCTCACGAAAAATCCGA
>Ga0154001_1000003_pt1 | contig 61246 bp, 60 predicted proteins | sample TSNJ085MetaG_FD_104699 | JGI IMG/M metagenome (GOLD analysis project Ga0154001, IMG submission 104699) | Attine ant fungus gardens microbial communities from New Jersey, USA - TSNJ085 MetaG | ecosystem: Host-associated > Fungi > Mycelium > Unclassified | place: USA: New Jersey, Wharton State...
ACGCTCCGGGCCCGTCAACACTTCCATCACTTCCTGCCTGGTATTAGTCAAAAACACAGTCCTATGCCTACCCGTTAGTTTAAGCGGGAGACTGTGTCCGGCGATTCAGGGGGCCGCTCCAATGACCGCTTCGGCGGAGTTTTTTGGATGGTTTCATGCTGCACAATCGCAAACTTCCACGATTGGGCAAACTAACGAAATCGGCCAATGACCAACCATCCTCTGGCATATGCAACGTTTCACGTCATGGGCGATGCAGTCGTGCCCATGTTCTGGACCGAGTACTTCGGCTTGTCGCCCGACACGGCTATAGCGAAAGGAGAGCCTTTTGTGACGCCATCGGGGCGCCTGGCCGGCCCCGGTCGCGTCGGCTTGTGGGGCTCGAGCAGCAAGCGATTCATACACAGTAACGACCTCACCCCGCATCTTCGCTTTCTCGTCCAAAGACTGAATCTCGCTCGCGTCGATCTTCCACAAGTCGTCGCCGAAAAAGAGGTGAAGCTGCGCTTTTTCTGCTACTGGAACACTCGAAGTGGCGACCGTGTAACGGATATCCCGCAGGATATCCGCACGATGATGGAAGCCCTTGGCGGGACCATCGAGATCGACGAGTACCGCGATTAGAATCACTGCGCGGGGCTGGCCTTGACGGCCCAGCGCGCCCCGAAAAATCGAACACGGCGCCACTCATCCATGCGGTGGAACAGCCTGCCTGAAACGCGCTAATGCCCGTGCCGCTCCCCCATCGCCACGGCATCCTGCTTCGACTGCCGGCTCAGCATCAACGTCACGACCGCCGACACCGCCAGCGTCGCGCCGACCACATAGAGGCCCGCGGCATATCCGCCCGTCACGTTCTTGAGCCAGCCAATCGCGAACGGACCGACGAAGCCGCCGAGATTGCCGACCGAGTTGATCATCGCGATCCCCGCCGCCGCGCCCGCACCCGACAGGAACATGCTCGGCATCGCCCATAGCGGCGCCTTCGCCGCGCTGATCCCGACGTTCACGACCACGAGTGCGAGCACGATCATCAACGCCGTGCTCGCATGGCCGGCGAACACGAAGCCGACACAAGCCAGCGCGCACGGAATCACGACGTGCCACGTGCGCTCCTCGGTGCGGTCCGAGTGCCTCGCCCACAACACCATCGCGATCACCGCGAGCACGCTCGGCACGCCGGCCAGCAGCCCCGTTTCGAACGAGCCGAAACCGTATTGGCGGATAATCAGCGGCGCCCACAAGCCGAGCGTATACAGTCCCGCCGAGGTGCCGAAGTAGATCAACGCGAGCGCAAGCACGCGCGGATCGCGCAATGCGCTGAGCGCACCCGCCGTGTGGCCCGCATGCGCATGCCGCGCGTCGGCTTCGAGCTTCAGCTTCGCGATCAGCCAGTCGCGCTCTTCCGGCTGAAGCCATTGCGCTTGCGCGGGCTTGTCGGTCAGATACTTGAGCACGAAAAAGCCGAGCACGATCGCGGGCAACGCTTCGAGTATGTAGAGCATTTGCCAGTCGGCGAGTCCGGCGAGGGGCGGCAGCTTCATGATCGCGCCGGAAATCGGCGAGCCGATTGCGGTGGAGATCGGCGCGGCGGCCATGAACCACGCGGCCGCGACCGCGCGCTGGCGCGCCGGAAACCACAGGCTCAGATACAGGATGATGCCGGGAAAGAAACCCGCTTCCGCAACGCCGAGAATGAAGCGCAGCGCGTAGAAACTGTTCGGTCCGACGACGAACGCGGAGGCGAGCGACACGAGCCCCCACGACACCATCACGCGAGCGATCCAGCGGCGCGCGCCGACCTTGTGAAGGATCAGATTCGACGGCACTTCGAACAGAAAATAGCCGATGAAGAAAAGCCCACCGCCGAGTCCGAAGGCGGTCGGCGAAAGCCCGATGGCCTTGTTCATCGACAACGCGGCGAAGCCCACATTCACGCGGTCGAGAAAACTCACGAAGTACAGCAGCATGACGAACGGGATGATCCGCAGCATCAGCTTGCGGGTCACCCGGCTTTCGAGTTCGGAAGTCATTGTCTCCTCCTGCGGCGCGCAGCCGTGAGCCGCGCGCGGCTTGCACGCTGGCCGGCTCCGGGTCGCGCCAGTCGGGTTGGGATGGTGTTCTGGCCGTGTCATGGCGCGGTATAGCCGCGCGTCGGCCTTGTCTGAAGCGAATACGGTCCGTGCGTTCAGGTCGCGCTCGGGTCGCGTTTAGGTCACACTTAGGCAACCGCCGGATCAAGCACCGGCCAGGCTCTGGCCGGTGCTTGATCGCGCGCTCAGGTCGCGCCTGAGGTGCGCTCCGTTCACACCTCGCATGCACTCACGCGGCGTTCGGCACCGACGCCGCTTTCTCGATGAACGCGCAAACGGCCGCCGTCACCTGGGCGGTCGTGGCCGTGCCGCCGAGGTCGCGCGTATGCAGCGACTCGTTCGCGGTGACCGCTTCGACGGCCTGCATCACACGCTTTGCTGCGTCGAATTCGCCGAGGTGTTCGAGCAGCATCACGACCGACCAGAACGTGCCGACCGGATTCGCGAGCCCCTTGCCCATGATGTCGAACGCGGAACCGTGAATCGGCTCGAACATCGACGGATAGCGGCGCTCCGGATCGATGTTGCCGGTCGGCGCAATGCCGAGGCTACCGGCAAGCGCGGCCGCGAGGTCGCTGAGAATATCGGCGTGCAGGTTGGTGGCGACGATCGTGTCGAGCGTCGCGGGACGATTGACCATGCGCGCGGTCGCCGCGTCGACGAGTTCCTTGTCCCACGTGACGTCCGGAAACTCCTTCGAGATCTGGAGCGCGATCTCGTCCCACATCACCATTGCGTGACGCTGCGCATTGCTCTTCGTGATGACGGTCAGCAGCTTGCGCGGACGCGACTGCGCGAGCCGGAACGCGAAGCGCATGATGCGCTCGACACCGGCGCGCGTCATGACCGACACGTCGGTCGCGGCTTCGATCGCATGGCCCTGATGCACGCGGCCGCCGACGCCCGAATATTCGCCCTCCGAATTTTCGCGGACGATCACCCAGTTCAGGTCTTCGGGCTTGCAGTACTTCAGCGGCGCGTCAATGCCTGGGAGGATGCGCGTCGGGCGCACGTTCGCATATTGATCGAAGCCCTGGCAGATCTTCAGGCGCAACCCCCACAGCGTGATGTGATCGGGAATGTCCTTGTCGCCCGCCGAGCCGAACAGGATCGCGTCCTTGTCGCGAATCGCGTCGAGCCCGTTCTCCGGCATCATCACGCCGTGCTGGCGATGGTAGTCGCCGCCCCAGTCGAAGTTCTCGAACTCGAACGTGAAGGCGCGCGTGCTCTTCGCGAGTGTATCGAGCACCTGCGCGCCGGCCGGCACGACCTCCTTGCCGATGCCGTCGCCGGGAATGGTTGCGATGCGATAGGTTTTCATGTCTCCGTCCTGTGCTGTGTGAAGGGTGTGATCGCACTCTAGCGCTGTCTCGCGGGTAAAAACCGGTGCTAGACTCAAAGCATCTTTAACCTGCATTCACAAATAAAAGGGGGCTGAGAACGCGATGAGCGCTACCGTCCAGCCATCGGATCTGAGCTTTTTCTCGACGCTCGCCGCCTCCGGCAGCCTGAGCGCGGCCGCGCGCGAACTGGGGCTGACGGCCGCCGCGGTCAGCAAGCACCTCACGCAGATGGAGCAGCGCGCGGGCGTCGCGCTCGTCAATCGCACGACGCGCCGCATGATGCTGACGCCCGAAGGCGAGCTGTATGTCGAGCGCGCGCGGCGGATTCTCGATGAAATCGACGAACTGGCCGAACTGCTCGGCTCGGCGAAGAAGACGCCGAAAGGTCTGCTGCGCGTGAACGCAACGCTCGGCTTCGGGCGCAGCCACGTCGGGCCGGCCATTTCGCGCTTCGTCGCGAAGTATCCGCAGGTGTCGGTGCAGTTGCAGCTCTCGGTCACGCCCCCGCCCCTGACCGACGACAGCTTCGACGTCTGCATCCGCTTCGGCGAGCCGCCCGATACGCGCGTGGTCGCGCGCCGCCTCGCGGCGAACCGGCGCCTGCTGTGCGCGGCACCGTCGTATATCGCGGCGCACGGCGTGCCGCAGACCGCGCATGATCTGACGCGCCACAACTGCATCGGCATCCGTCAGGGTGACGAAGCTTATGGCGTGTGGCGCCTGACTTCGGGACGGGGCGCGGCACGCAGGACGGAAGCGGTGCGCATCAAGGGCTCGCTGACCACCAACGACGGCGAGATCGCCGTGAAGTGGGCGCTCGAGGGACACGGCATCCTGATGCGCGCGGAGTGGGACATCGAGCAGTATCTCGCCGACGGCTCGCTGGTCCGGCTACTGCCCGATCACGACACGCCGAACGCGGATATCTTCGCGGTGTATTCGCCGAGGCATCAGATGTCGAATCGTATTCGCGCGTTCGTGGAGTTTATTGCGCGGGATCTGGGTGGTGAGGTGAGGGTGGCTGGGTAGGGTGGTCGGGTGAGAATGAGCGGCTGTGGTTGTGTTTTCCGAGTTGTCTTATTGATGCTGGTCTTGCGGCCCCTGAAGCTACAAGCTTCGGGGACACTTCTTCGTGCTTCCTATCGTCGCAACAAGCAATATTGCAAACGACCGCGCGGAGTATGTCGTAGATGATTATCAGGCTAATCGATCTGGTGCTTGTACTACTGCCAACCAGCGCTCTCGCATGCAATACCTCTCAGAACCTCTCCGGTCAAAACATCGACGTATATTTCGAAAGAAATTCGGCTCAGATATCGGCAGATCAAGTTTTAAAGATGGCGAATTGGGCCATCGACATGCGCCTCAGGTATCCCATTCAAGAGGTACTGTCCATCGGCGGATTGGCTGAATCAAATGAAAAAGAACCAGAAAAATTGGCACTGCAACGGGCCAATTCGGCAAAAGCCATGTTGATGCAATTCGGTCTGACTCAGGTTCTATACGATGTTCGCGCCAGAATCTACAAGCCTCTTGTCCACTTGACCGAACCACCTGAAAAGATCAGGCGCGTTGAGATCGAATTATCCCCGGGTTGTCGTGGCAATTGCTGCGGCGAAAAGTAATGCGTCACAAGCCATGCATGAGGCAAAAGCGCTCAACCCGGAATTGGGCGGACACACGCTGAAGCACGTCGACAAGGACGAAGCATGGCTCAAGGAGCAACTGAGGCGAGACCCGCATATTCCCGCTGCATCATCATTCACAGATATCAGGCAGGCAGAGTGGGCCATCGCGGAAGCGATGCGCGCCAATGTCACGAAAATAGAGACGTGGGCAACAGTACCGCGCCACGACTTGGTACTATTCGATCATGAATGACGGAGCTTATAGCCATCTCGAACAGCTGGTCATGGCTCGATTCCATGAGGACTATTCGCTCTATGGGAATTCGATACCTGAACTGGTTCTCTCCTATAAAGCGGAAATGACCGAGGACGAAAGAATCGCGACGCTGGAAGAGATAGCCCGATTTCAGAAGGCCAATGTGAATTGTCTGGACAGGGCGTTTGACGATCTTTTTGGCTGCCATTGCGACCCGACTCTTTGGGACCACACTACGGCCTCGTTCCTTGACGAATTGAAACATCTTCTGAGCGAGTAATCCGCGGGTTGTCGCAGCCGTGGGCGCGCCGCGTCCAGCCACCACCCACCCAAGCCGAACCTGAACCGAAACAGGTAACGATGCCGAGACCCCACCCCGCGCTTCAACGCAGTCAAAAAGCCCCCATGACGCGGGCACGCAAGCGCCTGCTGATCGTCGGCGCGATCGTGCTGATCGTCGTCCTCGGCTGGATACTCGCGCTCGTGCTGCAGCCCGCGTTCCAGCGCACGATCGTCATCACGACCGGTGCCGACGGCGGCATCTATCGCGGCTTTGCCGATCGCTACGCACCGCTGCTGAAGCACGAAGGCATCAAGCTCGACATTCGCAGCTCGTCGGGCTCGATCGAAAATTATCAGCGGCTCACCGACCCCGACAGCGCCTACGAAGTCGGCTTCATCCAGTCGGGCACGACCAACCCCAAGGACACCGACAACCTGCAAACGATCGCCGCCGTCTCGTACGAGCCGATCTGGGTGTTCTATCGCGGCGACGCGACGATCGACCTTCTCTCGCAACTGCGCGGCAAGCGCATTTCGCTCGGCGTGCCCGGCAGCGGTCTGCTCAACGTATCGCAGGTCCTGCTCGGCTATAGCGGCATCACGAGCCGGAACTCGACGCTGCTGCAAATGGATGCGAACGCTGCTTATCAAGGGCTCCAAAGCGGTCGGATCGACGCGGCGTTCTTTATCGGCAGACCCGACGCCGACATGCAGCGCACGCTGCTCACGAGCAACCTGAAGCTGATGAACTTCGCGCAGGCCGACGCGCTCGTGCAGAAATTCCCGTCGCTCTCGAAGATCGTCCTGCCGCGTGCCTCGGCCAGCGTCGCCGACGATCTGCCGCGCGCCGACGTCACGCTGCTCGCGGCCACGGCGCTGCTCGTCTCGAAGGACACGCTGCATCCGGCGCTCCTCTATCTGCTGCTCGATGCGGCGCGCACGGTCCACGGCGGCGAGGACTACTTCACGCCGATCGGCACGTTTCCGAACCTGCACACCCAGGAATTCCCGATCTCCGACGAAAGCATCCGCTACTTCAAATCGGGCCGGCCGTTCCTGTACCGCTATCTGCCGTTCTGGCTCGCGAGTCTCATCGAACGGCGGCTGCTGATCCTGCTGCCGTTCATGGCGCTTCTGATCGGTCTCATACAGGCGCTGCCACGCACGCTCGAAGCGCGCATGAAAAAGCGGCTCGAGGTCTGGTATCGCGAGATCAAGGCGCTCGAAGACGAGGTATGGAAAAACTTCGCGCCGACTCGCGCGCAAATCGCGCAATGGCGCGACGAGATCGAGAGCATCGACGCAAGCGCGAGCCAGATACGGATTCCGTATCGCTACTTTCAGGACGTTTACGCGCTCAAGCAGGCGATCGGCATCGTGCGCGACCGGATCGCCCACGCGGCGGAGAGGGCGCAGAAGTAGACGCTCACGCGCGCGGGCCTTGCAGCTTACGGCGCGGTAACCGCTTGCGCCCGATCCTCGCGCCGCTTCGCCAATCGCGGTATCGTGTCCGCCTTCCCCCTGCTCAAGCGCCGATCCGCCGATGCCGTCCCGCCATAGCGCCGCCTTTACCGCCCTACTCGCCGCCGCGCTGTTCGGCGCGACCACGCCGCTCGCGAAAGCGCTGCTCGATTCGCTATCGCCGTTTCTGCTGGCGGGCCTGTTCTATCTCGGCAGCGGGGTCGGCCTTGGCATCGTGATGCTGGCGCGCCGCGTGGTGCGTCGAACGACGCGTCGTTCGGCCCAGCGCTCGACATCGCCCGCCGCCGCCCAGCCAACAGAACCGCACCGCTTTCCGCTGCGCGACGTACCGTGGCTGGCCGGCGCAATCGCCGCGGGCGGCGTCGCCGGGCCTGCGCTGCTGATGCTCGGCTTGAACACCACGCCGGCCGCCACCGGCTCCCTGCTGCTGAATCTCGAAGGCGTGTTCACCGCATTGATCGCATGGATCGTATTCCGCGAAAACGTCGACCTGCCGGTGTTCGTCGGCATGCTCGCCATCGTCGCGGGCGGCGTCGTGCTGGCCTGGCAGCCCGGCGCGGCGGACCTGCCGCCGGGCGCGCTGCTGCTCGCCGGCGCATGCGCGTGCTGGGCCGTCGACAACAATCTCACCCGCAAGGTGTCGACGCACGACGCGACCTTCATCGCCTGCGTGAAGGGGCTCGTTGCGGGCCCGGTGAACGTGGCGTTGGCGTTCGCCGTTGGCGCGAGCTGGCCGCACGGCACGACCGCGTGGAGCGTCGCGCTCGCGATGCTGACCGGCTTCGCGGGATATGGCGCGAGCCTCGTGCTGTTCGTCGTCGCGCTGCGCAATCTCGGCTCCGCGCGAACCGGTGCGTACTTCTCCGTTGCGCCGCTCTTCGGCGTCACGCTGTCGTGGCTGCTCTGGCCCGAACTGCCGACTTCGCAATTCTGGGTAGCGGCCGCGCTAATGACGCTCGGCGTGTGGCTGCATGTGCGGGAACGCCACGAGCATGCGCACACGCACGAGGCGCTCGACCACACGCATCGCCATCGGCACGACGCGCATCATCAGCACGAGCACGATTTCGCATGGGACGGCGAGGAACCGCATACCCATCCGCATCACCATGCGCCGATCACGCATGCTCATAGGCATTTCCCGGATATCCACCACCGCCACACTCATTGATTTTCCGCGCGCTCCCATCGGGCAACCGTTTGCTGCGACGCAAGATAAAAATCTCTGTGGAACGGGTCGTGCGATAGGCCAATTCAATTGGCATAGTGGCGGGTCGCGTCCTGTAATGGACTCCTGCCGTTCACGTTGTGTTTACGTTCCGTCCACCCAGCCCGCCGCCCCATCCGGAGAGATCCATGTCGCAGCCTCAGCCCAATGTAGACGAACTGGTGAGAAGCATCGCCGAAGAAACCGACACGCCAGCCGAAACGGTATCCCGCCTGTATGCGGATACGCTCGCCAATTACCGGCAGGACGCGCGCGTATTCGATTACGTGCCGCTATTCGCCGCGAAGAAGGTACGCGCCCAGCTTCGTCACAACCCGGATCGCGGTCACTGAAGGCACCTTGACCGCCTGGTTGCACCCGCAGTGACACCACCGGCGCGCGGTCACGCGCGCACCCACCCTAAAAAAACACACGCCGCGCGGAACCATTCGACCCGTGGTTCCAGATTTTGCGCGCCTCGTGGAGCTAACAATGGCGCCACGAATTTTCTATGCTGACGGTTCGATCGTTCCCGGCAGGCATGCTGTTGCCCGCCTCATTCGATAAGGAACCGCACCTATGTCCGCCCAGATCCTGATTCGCGCCATCATCCGCGAAGATTTCGACGCATGGCTGCCGCTATGGGATGCGTACAACGCGTTCTACGGCCGCTCGGGCGAGACCGCGCTGCCGCGCGACATCACGCGCATCACCTGGCAGCGCTTCTTCGACGGCTACGAGCCGATGCACGCGTTCGTCGCCGAGCGCGACGGGCAACTGGTCGGCCTCGTGCACTTTCTCTATCACCGTCACACGACGCTGGCCGGACCGATCTGCTATCTGCAGGACCTCTACACGCTCGACACCGAGCGCGGCAAGGGCGTCGGCCGCGCGCTGATCGAAGCCGTGTATGCGCGCGCCCAGGCCGATGGCGCGGAACGCGTCTACTGGCAAACGCACGAGACGAATCAGACCGCGATGAAGCTTTACGACAAGGTCGCGGACAGGTCGGGCTTCGTCGTGTATCGCAAGGCGCTGTGACGCACCACGCGTCGCAATTCCGCAGCGAACGCAAAAAAAGCAGCCGGAAAGACGAAAGGCGCACCACGTGGTGCGCCTTTTCGTTTTCTCGAAACCGCGTCAGCAATGCGATATCAGGCTTCGAGTTGCTCCAGCACCTTGCCCTTGGTTTCGATGCCGAGGAAGTGCACCGCGATCGCCGCGACGAACGGCACGGCAGCGAGGATATAGAACGCCACTTCGAGATTGCCGCCGATCATCGTCTTCGACACGATGGCCGGCGCGAAGATCGCCGCAATCTTGAGCCAGGCGCCGCCCACGCCGCAACCCATCGCGCGGATGCTCGTCGGGTACAGCTCCGGCGTGTACACGTAAGCGGTGATGAAGCCACTCGCGAGGAAGCCAAGCGCGAATGCACAGAAGGTTGCGACCACGTACACCGACGAGTCGTGCAACACGCCCGCCATCGCCAGCGACACCGCGCACAGGATGAACGAGATGTTGATGATCGGCTTGCGCCCTACCGCGTCGACCAGCAGCGCGCAGACGAGCGAGCCGACCACGCCGAGCACCGAAGCCGCCACGGCCAGGTTCAGCGCAAGCTGCAACGGCGCGTGATAGATCGTGCGGTAGATCGTCGGCAGCCAGGTGGACAGACCGTACTGGATAAAGCCGCAGGTCACCCACAGCATCGCCACGGCAATCGTGCGCTTCAGGTAGGCCGGGCCGAACAGGTCCGAGACGCTGCGCTTCGGATGGCGATTGACCATCTCGTCGAATTCGGCCGAGCTTGCCACCGGCGGCAGCGGCACCTTGGCGGCCCGTTCGAATGCGAGCACGGCGGAATCGGCTTCGGCCATCCGGTCGCGCACGGCGAGCCAGCGCGGCGATTCCGGCACGAGCTTGCGCAGCGCGAAGAACAGGATCAGCGGCATGCCGCCGATGAAGTACATCGCCGGCCAGCCGAAACGCGGCACGATCCACGCCCCCATCGCGCTCGATGCGAGCAGCCCGATCGGGAAGACGATTTCGTACAGCAGCACGAAACGCCCGCGGCCATGCGCGCGGCTGATCTCGTTGATATAGGTCGCGGCCACCGGCAATTCGCCGCCGAGTCCCAGCCCCTGGATAATGCGCAGCACGACGAATACGGCGAACGTCGGCGCAAAACCGCACGCAATACTCGTGATACCGATGATGCCCGAGCTCAGCGCAATTGCCTTCACGCGTCCACCGCGCTCCGCATACCACGGAAACAGGAACGCGCCGATCAGTTGTCCTATGGAGCCGGAGCCAAGCAAAAAGCCGACGTCCCACGGCGTCAGGTGCCACTTCGCAATCAGCAGCGGCAGCGTCGTCGCGATTGCGATCACGTCGAAGCCGTCGAAGAACGTCGCGAGACCGATCAGGATACGGGCACGTACTTGCAGCGCGTTCCCCGGCAGGCGTTCGAGCCTCGCGATGATCGAGCCCTGCGTCACGGCGCCTGAAACACCGGCGCTGCTGCGGTCTCCTGTTGAGTTATCGATGGTTCTCATGCCAAGGTGCCGTCCGTAAAAATGGTTAGGCAAGCGCCGTAGAGGCGTCAGTCAGGGTGGCAAGGTCGATGATCCGGCCTTGATTCATCCACTTGCGCGAGAGCTTCAGTTCGCGCGGAGTGTTGATCGCGATCACGCCGCGAATCGTGTTGTCTTCCAGATAGAACAGCGTCGCGCGCCGCGTCGACAGATCGCCGCGCACCGCGAGTGGCGCATCGGCCGGAATGTCGCCGAGAATCTGCAGGTTCACGTCGTACTGATCGGACCAGAACCACGGAATGTCCGCATACGCTTCGAAGTTGCCGAGCAAGGCCTTGGCCACGGCAATCGCCTGGTTCTGCGCGTTGGCCCACGACTCCAGCCGCACGCGGCGCTTGAGCCATGCGCTCGGATGATTCGCCACGTCGCCGCAGGCGAAGATGCGCGGGTCGTCGGTCGCGCCGAAATGATCGACGACGATGCCGTTCTCGACCTTCACGCCCGCCGCTTCGGCAATCGCCGTGTGCGGCGTGAGACCGATGCCGGCCACCGCAAAATCGGCGTCGAGCGTCGAGCCGTCCGCGAACGTCGCGCGAATCCGCTTTGCGTCGTCCGGGTGATCTTCGAGCGCGACGAGCGAGGCGTTCAGGCGCACGTCCACGCCGTTCGCGCGATGCAGGTCGAGCAGGAAGTCCGACACCAGCGGCGGCAGCGAGCGCGCGCACAGACGCGGCGCGCCTTCCACCACACAGGCTTCGACGCCGAGCTTGCGCGCGGTCGCCGCGACTTCGAGACCGATCCAGCCGCCGCCGACCACGAGCACGCGCTGGCTCGCGCGCAGCCGTTCGCCGAGCGCGACCGCTTCGTCGAGCGTACGCAGATAGGTGAGATGCGAGGTCTTCACGAGCGCGTCGGGCAAACGGCGCGCCGCGCCGCCGGTCGCGATCACGAGGCGGTCGTATTGCACTTCGCGGCCCGACTGCGTGCGCACGATGCGCTGTTCGCGATCGATCGAGGTCGCGCAATCGGGCTGCCATGCTTCGACGTTCAGCGCGTCGAAGTCGTCGGGCTTCACGAGGCGCACGGTTTCGATATCGGCTTCGCCGGCCAGCACGGCCTTCGAGAGCGGCGGGCGCTCGTAGGGTAGATGCACTTCGTCGGCGATCATCACGAGGCGGCCGTCGAAGCCTTCCTTGCGCAACGTCTTCACGACCCAGCCGGCCGCCTGGCCGCCGCCGATCACGACGACCGTGCGCGGCGCTTCGAGCCCCGCATGCGCGGCCTGGGCCTTTGCGGTGGCGGCGTCAGTCATTTTTGCGCTCCGTCATGAACTTGCCTTCCGGCGCCTTCGCGTCTTTCTGCCGGCGCGTATTGCCGTCGATGCCGCCTTCGATCGCCCATTCGGCGAACACGGTCGGACCCGGTTCGAATTCGCGCGGCTGCCATTCGGGCGTGAGCTGGTCTTCGTCAGCGTAGTACTCGATCAGGCCGCCGGCCGGATTCTTGAAGTACCAGAAGTACGCCGACGACACCGGATGACGTCCCGGCCCGAGCTGCGTTTCCCAGCCGCAACGGTTGATGTGCATGCCGCCGCCGAACACTTCGTGGATGTCGCGCACGGTGAACGCGACATGGTTCAGGCCGCGTTTGCCGTTCGGCAAGGCCAGCAGGAAGAGGTCGTGGTGGCCGCCGTGCGGCGCGCAGCGCATGAACGCGCCGCGGCCCGGATAGCGGTCCGAGGTCTCGAAGCCGAGCAGTTCGTGATAGAACTTTTCCTGTTCGGCGAGCTGGTTCGTGAAGAACACGACGTGGCCGACCTCGACCGGCTCCGCGCGTTCATAGACCGGCGACGGCTGATCGACGCGCAGCGTCTTGCCCCACACGTTCGACGGCGAACCCTGCACGTCGACCGCGCGCTTGCGCGTCACTTCGACGCGAATCGCCATGCCGTTCGGGTCGATGCAGCCGAGCGCGTCGTCGGTTTCGTAGTGGCCGGGCTGGCCGGCGAAGCGGCCGCGCAGTGCGTCGAGTTCCGCCTTCGTCGCGACGCCCCACGTCACTTCGCGCAGCGTCGGGCCGTCCTCGAACGCGGGCGGCAGCGCCGCGTCGTTCGTGTCGACGACGAGCACCGTGCAGCCGTTCATCGTTTCGAAACGCGCGTGTTGGTCGTCGGACGCGGTCTCCTTGAGACCCCAGTCCGCGAAAAACCGGCGGCAGGTGGCGAGATCCGTCACGCCGTAGGTAATCTGTTCAATGCCGAGAATCGTCATAACGTGCCTCTTCCTTGCTGCCTTAGTTCGCCCACGCCAACGGCGCTTCGTTCAAGCCCCAGTAGAGGCTCTTCTGTTGCATGTATTCGCGAATGCCGAGACGGCCCTTTTCGCGTCCCATACCGCTCTCCTTCCAGCCGCTGAACGGCGTCGAGATCGAGAACAGCTTGTAGGTGTTGATCCAGATCGTGCCGGCTTCGAGCGCGCGCGCGGTGCGGTAGGCGCGCTTGTAGTCGCACGTCCAGATGCCGGCGGCGAGGCCGAACACACTGTTGTTCGCTGCCTTGAGCAGCGCGGCTTCGTCATCGAACGGCATCGCGACGAGCACCGGCCCGAAGATTTCCTCCTGGCAGATGCGCGCCTCGTTAGTGAGGCCGTCGAGAATCGTCGGTTGCAGATAGGTGCCCGCTTCGCGGCCGTCGCCGACCGGACGCTCGCCGCCGCACAGCAGACGGCCGCCTTCTTCGAGGCCGAGCGCGATATAACGCTCGACCGATTCGCGATGCGCCTGCGTAATCAGCGGACCCATCTGCGTGTTGTCGCGCGACGGATCGCCGACGCGCAGCTTGCGCGCGCCTTCGACGAGACGCTGCATGAATGTGCCGTAGATCGAGCGCTGCACGAACAGACGCGAGCCCGCGATGCACGCCTCGCCCGACGAGCTGAAGATGCCGTACAGCACGCCGTTGACCGCGTGATCGAGATCGGCGTCGTCGAACACGATGGTCGGCGACTTGCCGCCGAGTTCGAGCGACACCGGCATCAGCTTGTCCGCCGCGATGCGCGCGATGCCGCGGCCCACTTCGGTGCCGCCCGTAAACGACACTTTCCTCACGAGCGGATGGCGCACGAGCACGTCGCCGATCACCGAGCCCTTGCCCGGCAGCACGCTCACGACGCCCTTCGGCACGCCCGCTTCCTCGCAGATGCGCGCGAGCGCGAGCGAGACGAGCGGCGTGACTTCGGCGGGCTTCAGCACCACCGCGTTGCCGGCCGCGAGCGCCGGCGCGAGCTTCTGCGCGTCGGAAGCGATCGGCGAATTCCACGGCGTGATCGCCGCAACCACGCCGATCGGCTCGTAGAGGCTCATCGTCAGATAGTCGCCGCGCGACGGCGTGACTTCTTCGTCGAGCGTTTCGAGGCAGGCCGCGAAATAGCGGAACGTATTCGCCGCGCTCGCGACCAGCACGCGCGTCTCGCCGATCGGCTTGCCGTTGTCGCGGCGCTGCAGATTCGCGAGCGCTTCGTGGCGCGCCATGATGAGGTCGGCGATGCGGTACAGGATCAGCGCGCGCTGATGCGGCTTCAGACCCGACCAGTCCGGCTTGCGCCACGCGGCGTCGGCGGCTTCGACCGCCTCGCGCGCGTCGTCGGCGCTGGCCGTCGAGATTTCCATGTTGACCGACTGATCCGCCGGATACAGGCTTTTATACGGGTTGCCGCGCCCTTGCCGCCATTCGCCGCCGATAAAAATATCGCCGTTGGGCACGAGGCTGGTATCGAAGTGAGTCATGTCGGTCATTCCGGTTGCTTGCAGGCCGGGGGCCTGGTGGGTCTTAGATCACGCAACGCGCGGCGCGATTGCGCAGCGCGCGGATCGCGCTGTAAGCGGTCAACGCGGACGTCTTCGGGTTGTCCGGCAGCGGCTTGCCGCTCATTTCGAGCGACATCTCGCCGAACGCGCCGCGCGCGAGGATGCGATGCACGTTGCGCGTCACGTTCGGATCGGCGATCAGCTTGACCGTCGTGTTGTCGAGGCCGAGCCCGGCGAGCGCGATCGTCGCGGCAACGTTGGCGTTCTTCGGATAGAGCCGCGCCGCATCGCGCGCGGTGCCTTCGAAGATCACCTTCTCTTCGGCGAGCGTGCGCAGGTCGCAGACCTCTTCGGCCGGCGTGCCGAGCCAGCCGATCGGCGGCTTGCGGCCCGTGTACAGCACTTCGTCGAGACCGCCGAAACGCGCCGAGGCGATCGCATCGATACCGCCGATCGCGCCCGACAGCAGCGTGACCGTCGCGTCGCCCGCATCGGCCGCGGCGGCGAGCGCGTCGAGCAGCGCGACGTCGGAGAGCGCACCGATCGACGCAACCGCGCAATCGGTGCCCGACTTCAGCAGCGGCACGATGTGATCGACGAGCGCGCTGTGGCCCGCGCATTCGAGCGCGAACTGCGGCTTCGTGCTGAGCGCCGCCACCGACGACACCACGTCGACGCCCGCGCCCACCATGTCGCGCACCGACGTCAGCTGCTTCTCGGGAACGATCACATGCGAGACGCGCACGGCCGGATCGCCGGCGACCGAGCGGTACACCGCCTGGCCAATCGCGCCAAAACCGATCATCGCGACATCAAGGGGCGCGTGATGCCCCGCGTAGCCGACCTCATGCATGTTGCGGCTCCTTTTCCTTGACCGGCGGGCCCGCGAACTGGGTCGCGAAGGTGCCGACCGACAGCATGTCCACCTCGACCAGCACCGGGCCGGTCTGCGCCATGCCTTCGCGGATGATCGCGGCGGCGTCGTCGAGCGACTTGATGCGGTAGTGCGGCAGCTTCAAGCTTGCGCAGAACTGTGCGAAATCCGGCTGATGCAGTTGCACGTAGCAGCGGCGGCCGCCGTATTGCGCGTCCTGGATGTTGCGGATCACGCCGTAGCACTGGTCGTTCATCAGCACGATCATCACGTTGGCGTTTTCCTGCACGGCCGTCGCGAGTTCGCCGACGTTGACCATCAAGCCGCCGTCGCCGCACAGCGCGACGGTCTTCGCCGCATTGCCCGCGAGCGCCGCGCCGATGCCCATCTGCATGCCCTGGCCGATGCCGCCGCCGAGCGCATGCACGCCCGCGCGCGGCGAGAAGATCTTCAAGAGGCGGTTGCCCCACGTGCTGTTCGAGATCGTGACGTCGCGCACCCAGTTGTAGTCGCGGCCCACGGCGTCCTGCAGCGCGTCGACGAGACGCTTGTACGGGCCCAGACCCTTGGCGACGTCGGCAACCGCGCTTTCGCGCGCGGCAGCGAGGTCCTGCGCGAACTGCGGATCGACCTTCAGCCTGCCTTCGAGCAGCGTCGCGAGTTCCTCGAGCACCGCGGAGGCGTCGCCGTGAATGAACATCTCGTTGCGATAACCGCGGTTGTCGGCCAGCGCGTCGGCGTCGATGCGATACAGCGGCTGCGGCAGCGCGAGCTTGTACTTCAGCGTTTCATTGCCGCGCAGACGCGAGCCGACCACGACGAGCGCGTCACAGGTCTTGTAGAAGCTCTCGACCGCCGAGTGCACGTTGAACGCGCCGAGCGTGGCCGGATGATCTTCCGGCAGCACGCCACGGCCCTGCACGCTCGTCACGACGCCGAAGCCGAGTGCGACCAGACGCTCGACCGCCGCGCGCGCGTGGCGCGTGCCGCCGCCGAGCCACAGCAGCGGGCGCTGCGCCTTCGTCAGTTGCTCCGCGAGTTGCGCGACGCGGTCCTTGCAATGCGTGAGCGTCGTCACGTGCGGCGCGGCGAGATCGTTCGGCCATTCGATTTCGGCCGCCTGGATGTCGATCGGAATCTCGACGCTGACCGGGCCGCTCGGCGCCGTTTGCGCGACGCGCACGGCTTCGCGGATCGTCGGCAGCGCGGTTTCGACCGAACGCACGCGGAACGCGGCCTTCGAGATCGATTGCAGCATCGAGAGCTGGTCCGGCGCTTCGTGGATATACGCGAGGTCCTGGTCGAGGTATTCGGTTTCGATCTGGCCGGTCACGTGCAGCAGTGCGGTGCCCGCCGTCAGCGCTTCGACCATCGCGCCCGCTGCGTTGCCCGCCGCGGTGCCCGTGCTCGTGAACGCGACGCCGAGGCCGCCCGAGACGCGCGCAAGGCCGTCGGCCATGTTCACCGCGCCGGCTTCGCCGCGCGCGCCGACATAGCGGATCTTGCCGCGCGTGTTGATTGCGTCGAGGATCGGCATGTTGTGGATCGAGATCACGCCGAATGCGGTTTGGACGCCGCATTGCTCGAGAAAGGCGGCGATCAGTTCGCCAACGGTGGTTTTATTAGACATGTCGTGCAACGCCTCCAGAAACATCGATGTGACTGCCCGTCGTGTACGACGACAGCGTGGTAGCCAGATAAAAAAGCGCTTGAGCGGCCTCTTCGGGACGACCGAAACGGCCCAGTGGAATGTTTTTCTTGCGCGCCAGCTCGCCGGTCCAGTCTTCCCAGCTCTGGCCCGGCTGTGCCTGGGTCTCGTAGCGGCGGCGCCACTGCCCCGACTCGACGATGCCGATCAGGATCGAGTTGACGCGGATGCGCTGCGGCGCGAGTTCGACCGCGAGCGACTTCGTGAGACTCAGCAGACCCGCGCGCGCCGACGAGGTCGCCACCATGTGCGGCTCGGGCTGCAGCGCGAGCAGCGAATTCACGTTGACGATGGCCGCGTTGCGGCCGGCGCCGGCGGTGTCGTCGAGCATCGGCAGAAACGCGCGCGTCGGGCGGATCACGCCGAAATACTTCAGGTCGAGCTCTTCGCGCCATGCGTCGTCGCTCGTGTCGGCGAAGGTCGAGACGCGTCCCTGGCCCGCGTTGTTCACGAGCATGTCGGTGCGGCCGAAGCGCTGCTGCACGGCCTGCGCGAATGCGCTCACTTCGTCGGCATCGAGCACGTTGCAGCGCTGCGCGAGCAGTTGCGCGCCGGGAAACTTCGCGACGAGCGCGGCTTGCGCTTTCGCGAGACGCTCGCTGTCGCGGCCGCAGATCGCGACCGACGCACCCGCTTGCAGAAACAGTTCGGCGGTCGCGAGACCGATGCCGGACGAACCGCCCGTCACCACCGCCACCTGTCCGGTCAAATCGATTTGGATCATCAGAGCCCCAGTGCCTTCATGTATTTGTTGCCTGCGTTCGGTCCGAGCTTCGGCCGGTAATTGAGCCGCTGCGACAGTTCTTCGGCCGCGCGGCGCACCTTGTCGACGAGCCCGCCGTCGAGCAGCGACACGTCGATCTCGCGGCGCGGGATCGTCGTCGTGATGACCGCGACGATGCGGTTCGTGTCGTTGCGCACCGGCGCACTGACCACCGAAATGCCGCGCTCGAACGACGACTCGCTGATCGCGAAGCCGCGCCGCGCGTCGTCGCGAATCCGTTCGTAGAGTTCGTTGACCGTGGCCGGCGTCTGCGCGGTGAAGCGCTCCAGTTCCGGCTCGGGATAGAGCTTCTTCAGGTCGTCGAGCGTCAGGTCGCCCATCAGCACCTGGCCGTGCGTCGTCGCATAGGCGGGCAGGCGCGTGCCGACGTTGACCTTCACCGAGCTGAAAATCGGCGCATGGCTTTGCGCCTTGGCGACGAACACCACGTCGCGTCCGTCGCGAATCACGATATGGCTCGTGAGGCCGGTGTCGTCGCGCAGCCGCTCGATGATCGGCAGGCCGAGGTCGGTCAGCTCCAGCGAGCTCAGGTATTCGAAGCCGAGCCGCAGCACCGCGATGCCGAGGCGATAGTTGCGGTCCTTGTCGGCGCGTTCGAGAAAGCCGAGCGATTCGAGCGTCTGCAGCAGACGGAACACCGTCGTGCGCGGAATGTTCAGGCGGCGCGACAGTTCCGGCGCGCCGAGCACCGGCTCGCGCGGCGAGAACTCCATCAGGATGTTCAGGCCTCGTTCGAGACCGGGCACCCGGTAGCCGGAATCGCTGCTGGTTTCGTTGCGCTCGGCGTCGGGCGCATCAGGCGTATCGGGCGTCATTGCATGGCTCCGCGTTGGCTCGGTTAGATGCCGCTTGCGCGGCTGAACGTATCGATGATCGCGGTGTACGCGGCGGGTTCTTCGATATAGCCCGCATGTCCCGCGCGCGGCACGATCTGCAGGCGGGTGCGCGCGGCGAGCGCGATCTTTTCGCAGGCTTCGGGCGCGGTAATCGTGTCTTCGGCGCCGACCGCGACGTTGACGCGGCCTTCGTAGCGCGCGAGGTCGCCGGCGAGATCGGCGTTGGCGAGCAGATGCGTGGCCTGCGCGTAACCGTGCGGGATCACGCGCGCCATGTTCCAGCGCACCCATGCGCGCGCCGCGTCGTTCGCGTGAGCGGACAGCATGTTGGCGCTGCGTTTTTCGGCGAGCCCTTGCGGGCCGAGTTCGTTGAGCATCGCGAGACGCTGAGCGCATTTCGCGTCGCGCACGTCAGCGGACGCCGCGCCATAGCCGCCCGCGGGCGACAGCAGCAGCAGACCGGCAAGACGCTGCGGATGCGCAAGCGCGAATGCGCCGGCGATGATCGCGCCGAGCGAATGTCCGACCAGCACGCAGCGTTCGATGCCGAGCGTGTCGAGCCATTCCTTCAATACGGCCGCGTAGTCCTGAGCGAGCGGCGAAGCCGCCGCGACCGGCGTGGATGCGCCATACCCCGGCGCATCCCAGGCCAGCACGCGGCGTGTCGCGCCGAGCGCGTCGAACTGCTGCACCCACGATGCCGCGCCCGAACCGATGCCATGCAGCAGCACGAGCGGCAGCGCATCGTTGCCGGCCTGGCCGGCTTCGCGATAGCTCACGACGCGTTGCGCGGCCAGGCTGCTGTGCTGCGCCGGATAGCGCGCGAGACGCGCTTCGAGCGCGGCAGGCTGATCGGCATTGGCGGACGGGACTACGGACATGATTGCCTTCGCGGGTGAAGTGAAACGACGTGAACGGCTCGACGATTGCGCGGTACTTCAATTGCGCTTCAGTGGTGCTGCGGTTACGCCTTGTTTGCAGCCAGATCGCGCTTGATCTTCGCGAGTGGCGAATCCGGCGGATACGTCGGCGTGATCGGCTTCGGCGAACCGAGCATCACGCACATCAGCGCGTCTTCCTCGCCCACGTTGATCTCCGAGCGGTACACGCCGGGCGGCACCGAGATCAGGTCGCGCTCGCCGAGCACGGCTTCCCACGTTTCGCCGTCACGCTCGCAGACCACCTTCATCTTGCCGCGCAGCACGAAGAAAATTTCTTCGACATCCATATGAATATGGCTCGGGCCGATGTTGCCGGCCGGGATCACCATCGTCGAGAACGTGAAGCCGCCTGCCGGCACGGTGTTCATGTCCTTCGCGACGCCGGTGCCGCCCGTGCCGACGTAGCGCATCTGCGCACGGCGATACTTCGGGTCGTAGTCGGCCTGGAATTTCAGCGCGTCCCAGTCGTAGCGACGCGTTTCGAAGCGCGCGACGCGGCCGTCCAGCCACTGCTGGAAGTTCGCGTCCGCGGGTTGGTCCCAGGACTTGCGTTCGTTGTCAACGTCCGCCATCTGTTTCTCCTTTCGATTCGACAAGATCAATTCATCACGAAGCCGCCGTTGACCGGCAGCAATTGGCCGGTCACAAAGCGGGCGGCATCGGACAACAGGAACAACACCGGCCCGGTTACGTCGTCGGGCACTTGTGCGCGCGTGAGCGCGCGGCCTTGCAGGTAATACTGATGGCGCTCCGCCGGCACGTAGGCGGTCGCCTCGACTTCGGTCAGGCCCGGCGCGATCGCGTTGACGGTCACGCCGTGCGCGCCGAATTCGCGCGCAAGCGAGCGCGTCATCGAGATCACGGCGCCCTTGCTCGCGACGTACGCGAGCAGCTTCGGCGCGCCCCACATCGCCGTGTCCGAGGCGATGTTGACGACGGCGCCACGGCCCGAGTCGCGCAGATACGGCAGCGCGGCGGTGCTCATGAGCCAGGTGCCGCGCACGTTGACGTTCATCACGGCGTCCCACGTATCGACCGTCAGCTCGTCCGCGAACTTGCCGCCGGAATTGGTGATTGCCGCGTTGTTGATCAGCGCGTCGAGGCCGCCGAACTGCGCCGCGCCCTGCTCGGCGAACTGCTTGACGCTGGCCGGATCGGCAAGGTCGAGCGGCAGGTAGGTCGCCGCGTGGCCCTGTTCCTTCAGCGATGCCGCGAGCGCACGGCCCGCGTCATGCAGCACGTCGCCGAACACGACCTGGGCACCGGCTTCCACGAGCGCGCGGACGAACGCCGCGCCGAGACCGCGCGCGCCGCCCGTGACGAGAACGCGCCGGCCCTTGAGCGCTGCGAGTGCGTCGTTATGCATGGCTGTGACCGGCTTCGGTGGTGGCCGGCGCGGCAGCGGCCGCTGCCGCGCGATAGGCGTCGAGGTCGGTGACGTGCTGTTGCGCGCGTTGGCGCAGCATGCGGCGCACGCGCGTCATGCCGACGTCGTGCTGATACAGGAACTCGTGATCGCGCGCGTTCGGCGCGAGGCTTTCGAGAACGTAGCGGTCCTGTTCGAGCACGTCCCAGTGCAGACCTTCGAGGCGGTTGCGATACAGGAAGCGCCATGCGTCGCGCTGCCAGCCCTGCACCTTGCGGGTACGCCAGAAGTAGACCTGGCAGTTGTCGCCCTCGACCGGCACCGCGAAGCCGATGATGCCGAAGCTGCCGCCCGGGCCGAACTTCTTCTTGTAGGGAATCGCGAGGCGCATCCACAGGGCGCCGGTTTCGCCGAGTTCGACCCAGTCGAAGTTGACGTCGCGCTGGCCGATCTTTTCGAACATCAGACCGGTTTCGGTCTTGCGCACGCGCATGTCGGCCTGCTTGTCGCCTTCGGCCATCGAGTGCGAGGTCGCGTGCAGATAGGCGCCGTGCATCGGGTCCATCACGTTGTCGATCGCGTACTGGTAATTGCACTTCCAGTTCGACATGCACAGGAAGCTGGCGTATTCCTCGCCGACCAGTTCTTCCGGCAGCACGAGCGGCACGGGTTCCTTGTGCGCTTCGTCGCCGAACCACAGGAAGATCGCGCCGGCGTGTTCTTCGACCGGATACGACTTCACGCACTTCTGGCCTTCGAGCGGGCAGCTCGCGACCGCCGGCACGTTGACGACCGTGCCGCTGCCGTCCACCTGGATGCCGTGATACCAGCATGCGACGCTGCCGCCGAGGTTCCAGCCGAGCGACAGACGCGCGCCACGGTGCGGGCAGCGGTCTTCGAGCGCGTGGACTTTGCCTTCCTGATCGCGCCACAGCACGATCTGGTCGCCGAGACGGGTCACGCCGATCGGCGCGTTGCCGACCTGCCAGCTCGGGGCGACCGGATACCAGTAATTGCGGAGACCTTGGTCGAGGTACGACTTGATCGGATCAGCCGTGCCTTCGGTTGTAGTGGGGGACGTCATGAAGAGACTCCAGTACGGATGCGATGAAACGTGTTCGGGAGAGCGCGCCTAGTCGGCGAGCAGGCGGAATTCGGCGGCGAGGCGCTCGGCGTTCCACTGAGTGCCTTCGGCGGTGCGGAAACCGTCGCGGTTCAGGCCATCGGCGACTTCCTGCAATTCCGTCGCACCGGCTTCGAAAACACGTTCGAGCGCATCGCCGAAGTCGTTTTCGTACTGGGTCGGCTCGGCCTTGCGGTTCTGCCAGATCATGTTGCTGCTCTCGCCCGGCTTTTCGATCAGGCCTTTACCCGCGACGTTGTTCGGTTGCGGCGCCAGCCACGGCTTCAGGAAGGGATTGAAATTCACGGCTACCTCTCGCATGTCATTCCACCTTGATCTGGATTTCTTCACCTGCGAGACGTACGGCGTACATCTTCAGGTCACGGCCGCCCGGCTCTTTCAGACACTTGCCGGTCGGGATATGGAACACGGCTTCGTGCAGCGGACATTCGACGGTGTCGCCGTCGACAAAGCCTTGCGTCAGCAACGCGTACGCGTGCGGGCAGACGTTTTCCATCGCGTAGATTTCGTCGCCCACCTTGTAGATGCCGATTTCCGTGTCGTCGAGCTTGAACTCGAGCGGGGAGTCTTCGGACAGTTCGCCGGCATGTCCGGCGCAGCGCCATTGTTCAGTCATTTCTCGCCTTCTCCTGAGCCTCTGCGTTCCATATAAGGAACATCAGTTCGTGTATGGTCAATTATAGGAGTCGTCCCGCGCGGAGAAAATAAAAAAATCGCTCCTTAGGGGAAAACACTGACTGTCGCATCGGCGATACATCGAGGCGCCGCATGCCGCGCGCAACCGCATACCACGCGGGCCTTTGATGGATATGGCCGGAGCGCAATCCGCAGAGGGACGCGCCGCCCCGCGTGCGGGTTTATACCGATCTCAAAATTTAATTTACTCGTTCGAGGCTTCACTATACTTTCCATAGGCGATACGCCTGTCCATATATGGAACGTAAGACCCACGAGGTTCTGGCAAAGAAATCAGAACGGCATCGACAACCCCAAGTACAGGTCAGCGACGGCGCATCCGGCGAGAGTCCGCGCCGCGGGATCAGGGACCAGGAGAACCAACGGTGAAGCAAATCATTGCGGCCGGCTTGACGGCAGCTTGCATGACCCCTTGCGCATGGGCGCAGAGCAGTGTGACGCTATACGGCAGCCTCGACGCCGGCGTCGCCTACATCAGCAACGTGGGCGGCAGCTCGAAGTGGATGATGGAACAGGGCAACACGCAGCCCGATCGTTGGGGCCTGAAGGGTGTCGAAGACCTCGGTAACGGCCTGAAGGCGGTGTTCCAGCTCGAAAACGGCTTCTATACGAACACCGGCGCGATGGCGAAAGCGGGCACGCTGTTCAATCGCCAGGCTTTCGTGGGCCTCTCGTCGGACTCGATCGGCACGCTGACCTTCGGCCATCAGACGCCGTTCAGCTTCGACGTGCTCGGCACGTTCAGCACCGCCTATCTGGGCGCGAGCTGGTATGCGTTCCACCCGGGCAACATCGACGCGCTCGCCAACACCGCCATCGTGCCTTACGACAACTCGGTGAAATTCCGCTCGGCGACGTTCGGCGGCTTCACGGTCGGCGCGATGATGGGCCTCGGCAACCAGACCAACTTCGCGACCGGCCGCGAATACGGCTTCGCGGCAACGTATGCGAACGGCGGCTTCAAGGCAGGCGCGAGCTACTCCGACGAAAACAACCGCACGCCGTCGATCGTCACGACCGGCATCACGAGCTTCCAGGGTCAGCCGGCCGCGACCTATATGGCCGACAAGCTGCAGAACATGGGCGCGGGTCTGTCGTACCAGTTCGGCAAGGTACTCGTGCACGGCCTGTACACGCGCGTGAAGCTCGAAAGCGCCGGCCATTCGGACACCTACCAGAGCTACGACGGCGGCGCGAACTGGATGATCACGCCGTACAACACGATCGCCGGCGGCGCCGCGACCACGACGCTCGCCGGCCATCGCTGGACGCAGTTCATGATCGGCGACATCTATGCGCTGTCGAAGTCGACGCAGGTCTACGTCAACGCGCTGTATCAGCGCGCGGGTTCGAATACCGATGCGGCGTTCTTCACCGCGGGCGTGTCGAGCGGCCGCAATCAGGCGATCGTCCTGAGCGGCATCCACCACTCGTTCTGATTACCTGCCCGACGATGTGAAACGGCGAGTCCGGCTGCGCAGGGCAGCGGGACTCGCCGGAGGATCTGAAGCAAGCGCCGAACGGCGTGCGGTCAATGAGCCGCGACGCGCCGGCGCCGCGCCTGCATCGCGGTCGGATCGTCCGGGCGCGGACGGTAGCTGAGACGCTCGGACAGATCGAGCGCCGCCTGGCACACGGCAATGACGAGCGGTTCGCGCTCGGCGACTTCACCGATGTCGGAGCGCGGAATCGTGATCGTCAGCGCGGCGGCAATCTTGCCGCTCTGATCGCGCACCGGCGCGCTCACCACGGAAATGCCCCGCTCGAACGACGCCTCGCTCACCGCATAGCCGAGCGCCGCGCTCTCGCGCACCCGCCCGTACAGTTCTTCGACCGTCGCGGGCGTGCGCTCGGTGAAGCGCTGAAGCTGCGGTTCCGGATAAAGCTGGCGCAATTCCTCGAAACTCAGATCGCCCATCAGCACCTGGCCATGCACGGTCGCATGCGCGGGCAGGCGCGTGCCGACGTGTACCTTCACCGAACTGAACATCGGCTCGTGCGTCTGCGCCTTCGCCACGAACACGACGTCGCGCTGATCGCGGATCAGCAGATGCGTGCTGAGGCCAGTCGTGTCGCGCAGGCGTTCGAGGATCGGCGTGCCGATGTCGGTCAGTTCGAGCGAACTGAGGTACTCGAAGCCGAGCCGCAGCACCGCGACGCTCAGGCGGAAATAGCGGTCGCCGTTGGCGCGTTCGAGAAAGCCAAGCGCTTCGAGCGTCTGCAGCAGGCGAAACGTGGTGGTGCGCGGAATGCCGATCCGCTTCGACAACTCGGGCGCGCCAAGCACCGGCTCGCGCGCGCTGAATTCGGCCAGGATGCGCAGGCCGCGTTCGAGGCCCGGCACCAGATAGGTCGAGCCGCCGGTGTTTTCGTCGTCGGCGGCGCCGGTTGCGTCGACGCTCTCCGTGAGCGGCTGCGCCGCTTCGCTGTGTGCAGTCGAAACCGCCGCCGCGCGCGACTTCAGCGATTTGCGTCCCACGCCTGTCTGGTCTTCTTTTGCCATCTTGGCTGCCATTTCTCTGCGATTCACTGTGTATAGATCGTCATCATAGCGCGAAGCATGCGGCGCCCGGCCATGCGGCCGGTTCGGCGTGCGCGGCGCGCGACGCGCACGCGTCGGGCGCATCGTGGCGCACCGATGCGGTGCTATTCTTTGTGCCGGTCCATTGCGCGGCATGCTGCACTGCCGCGCTCTCGCGCCGCCCATGCGTAGGGAGAGCATGCCATGTCCGATGCCGTGCAGATTCAGGTTGCCGACTCGCATCTTTATCCGGGCTGCGCGGTGCGCATCGCGCATCTGCCCGAACCCGCGGCCGCGACTGAGGCGGCCAGCCGCGCCGAGGCGATCGTCGAATTCGCGGACGGCTCGGGCGCGCATGCCACCTGCCACCGGCGCGCGCATGACGAACTCGAATTGACCGTCGACGGCTATGCGACACAAAAACGTCATCCCGTGGCCGCGCGCCACTGGCTACTATTTGCCGTCGACGCGACGCACAGCAGCTGGCGTGTGAAGCGTCGGCTGCCATAAGCGGTAAACCGCGAGGCCAGCCGGCCTCCGCGCACTCGCAACCGGTGTCGCGCGCGCCGCCTCGTGCGTCGCGGATGCAAGCGTCACGTCCAACCGGAACTTACCGATGACCGACCACGATCCACACCAGCCGCCGCATCTCGACAACGCCAACGGCATCGACAACGCCGCCGACACCCCCGACGATCCCGAACGTCGGCGCGTCCTCACCGGTCTCGCGGCGGTCGGCATCGGCCTCGCGCTGGCCGGCTGCAAGACCGGCGAGGGTCTTGCCGGCAACGGGCCGCCGCGCAGCGCCGCCGATCTGCGGCTCGATGCCGCGCTGCACGATCAGGTGAAGAACATCGTGGTGGTCTACGCCGAGAATCGCAGCTTCGCGAACCTGTACGGCCATTACCCGGGCGTGCAGCATCCGCTCGATGCGGTCGGCGCCGAACGCTACGTGCAGCTCGACCGCGACGGCAAGACGCCGCTGCCGCGCCTGCCGGCGATCTGGGGCGGGCTCGTGCCGCAGGCGCAGGAAGTGGGCGGCAAGCGCTACATGATCGGCGAAAAGGACCTCGAGCCTCTGCACAACCGGCCGTTCCAGATTGTCGACGCGCACGGCAAGCCGCTGCCGAACGGCGTCATCACGCGCGACCTGATCCATCGCTTCTATCAGAACCAGATGCAGATCAACGCGGGACGCAACAACCAGTTCGCCGCGTGGGGCGACTCGGGCGGCCTCGTGATGGGGCACTACCGCAGCTCTGCCGACACGCTGCGTCTGTGGAATCTCGCGCAGCAATACACGCTGTGCGACAACTTCTTCATGGCCGCTTTCGGCGGCTCGTGGCTGAACCACATCTTCCTGATCTCGGCGCAGGCGCCGTACTACCCCGACATCCACAACAGCCCGGCGAAGAAAATGGTGTCGGTCCTGGAAGGCGACGACCCGGCCGGCACGCGCCTGAAACTCGCGGCGAACTCGCCCGCCTCGGCGCTCGACGGTCCGCCGAAATTCGTCAACGACGGCGCGTTCACGCCCGACGGCTACGGCGTCAACACGATGGCCCCGCCGTATCAGCCGAGCAGCGTGCGTCCGGCCGAAGGCGGCGACTCGGCTTTCGCGGACCCGTCGGACCCGCGCGTGATGCCGCCGCAGCACTACGCGACGATCGGCGATCGCCTGACGGCCAGGGGTGTCGACTGGGCGTGGTATAGCGGCGCGTGGCAATACGCGCTCGATCATCGCGACACGGGTGCGGTGCCCGACTTCCAGTACCACCATCAGCCGTTCAACTACTTCGCCAATTACGCGCCGGGCACCGAGGCGCGGCGCCGCTATCTGCGCGACGGCGGCCTCGGCAACGATGCGTCGACCAATCGCCTGATCGCCGATATCGATGCGGGCCGCTTGCCCACCGTCACGCTCTACAAGCCGCAAGGCGACCTGAACATGCACGCGGGTTACGCGGACGTCGAATCGGGCGACCGCCATATCGCGACGCTGATCGAGCACATCCAGCGCGGCCCGCAATGGCAGAACACGGTCGTGATCGTCACCGTCGACGAAAACGGCGGCTGGTGGGACCACGTCGCGCCGCCGGTCGGCGACCGCTGGGGTCCGGGTTCGCGCGTTCCCGCGCTGGTGATCTCGCCGCTCGCGAAGAAAGGCTACGTCGATCACACCGTGTACGACACGAACTCGATCCTGCGCTTCATCACCCGCGTGCACGGACTCGCGCCGCTCGACGGCGTGGTTGCGCGCGACAAAGCGTTTGCGAGCAACGGTCTCGCGCCGCTCGGCGATCTGACGGCTTCGCTCGATCTCGCCTGAGCGAGTGTCGGAACGTTTTCGAGGCGCGATCGAGCACGTTTTATCGAGTGTATTTCTGCTCGTTTCTTGCGCTGTTGATGTGCGCGCACGACGCCACACACGTCGTGCGCGCACTTTACTTTCGTCTTTAATTCAGGTCATGTCTTTTGCCTTGCATAACGCGCGGCGCCACCTAGACTGATAAAGCACTTCGCAAACTGCACTTTGCACGGAACTGACATGCGACTGACCATCCTGATCAACGGTTCCGATCCCACCGTAAGCCACGACTATGCTGTGCTCTGGCTCGACACCGACGAACACCGGTGGTCGAGAGAAGCGCATCAAGGGATCGACCTGCCCCCATGGGGCGAGCTACACGACGACGAAGACGGCGTAACCACGCTCTGCGCGCCGAGTGCCGATGCGCCGCTCTGTACATTGCGCGGCCTGCACGTCGATCGCAAGGAACGCGTGAGCGCGGCACAAGGCGCCGCCGCATGGACCACGTTACGCACGCATCAAGCAACCAGCGGATTCTGGCGCCTGCAAGCGGTGGACCGTCAAAAGGTCCGCGCGGAACACAGCGTATTCGGTAATTAAGTTCTAGCGCGATTTATCTGTCGCGCGCTTTCCGGTCGAAACTTCCGGCTCATACGCGAACGCCTGTTCGCAGGCATCAATCTGCGCGTACGCAAACACACACGGCTGCACGTGGCGTTGCAGCACTTAAGATGGTCTTAAGCTTGTGTACGTAGAGTCGGAAGTCCACGCATTCGGGTCGCTGCAAAGCGGCCCATTTTTTTTGCACTGCGTTTTTCCGCTGCGCTTTTCTGCTGCGTTCTGCCCCATGTTTTTGCGCTGCGTTCTGCGCGCCGCGATGCAGCAGCGAATTCGGTACCGAAGCCAAAGTACCGTTCATTCGCAGCCCGATGTTCTTCCGCTTCCGCCCGCTCCATTTCCCTGAGTTCGATGGGTCTTTCGAGGTCGCTCGATGCGAGCCGCGACGCTATACTTGCGCCCCCGGCCATCGATCCGATCCCCCGACACATGAAGAAGTGGCTTGCCAGTCTGTTATTCGCCGTCGCCGCTCACGCGAGCGCGGCGCCTTCCTGCACCCAGTTCACGCCGAATGCGCAATGGCCCGTTCTCGCCAATCAGAAGATGGCGCCGAAAACGCGCCTGCTCTGCTATAGCGATTTCGCGGTGCTGCATTCGGGTATCACGCACGGTCCGCTGTGGTCCGCCGAGCATCTGACGCGCGATCATATCGAAGCGGCCAAAGAGATGGTCCGCACGAACAAGTTCTTCGAAGACGCGCGTTTGCCCGACGGCGAAGGCGCGACGCTCGCCGACTATAAGCGCAGCGGTTTCGATCGCGGCCACATGAGCCCGGCCGGCAATCGCTGGAACGAGCAGGCGATGGCGCAATCGTTCTCGCTTGCCAACGTCGTGCCGCAAGACCGTCAGAACAACCAACGATTGTGGTCGCGCATCGAAACCTCGGTACGCAAGATCGCGCTGTCCTACGGCGACACCTACGTCGTCACCGGTCCGATCTTCTCCGGTCAGCAGTTGCGGACGATCGGACCCACGCGCGTCTTCGTACCGACACAGTTATACAAGGTCGTCTATGTGCCGTCGCGACGGATGGCGTTCGCGGTCGTGGTCGATAATGTCTCGACCAACCGTTACGACATCCGGACGATTCACGAACTCGAAGCGGTATCGGGCATCCGTTTTCCGGGCATTCCGGAGAACCTCAAGGACCAGCGGCCAGGAGGACTGAAAGGTGTTTAAACCCTATTCGAACGATGACGACGTGCTCAACATTCAGGGCGACGCGCTCACGCTGAGCAACGGCACCACGCGCGTCGTGCTGAACGGCACGCTGGAATTGACGCGCGATCAGCGCGGGCTGAAGGCGGCGCTCGCGCTGAAGGAAGCGGTCGATGCGATCGTCGCAAATCTGCAGGCGGAGGCAAGCTTGCCGGCGAAAGTGAAGGACGAGCCGGATGCGAAACCGGGTGTGGTGCAAAATCCGTTTCAATGATGCCGGCGGTGTTCACCACGCTTTAGAATACGCTGCGAACGGGACGGAATTAAAGAAGGAATTGACATGGGACGCGCAACCAGAATTCTTTTTGTAATCGCACTGATCGTATTCCTGGCGTGCCTCGTGATTGGATTCCGCACTTTCGTATGGCACGGGGTTAACTACGAATTTGCTCCGAAATCGGTAAGCGTGTCGCTGATGCATATACCGCGCTGAATGCAAAGCATCGTCAAAAGGCGGGAGAACTTTTCTTCCGCCTTTTCTTTTGCGCTCTTTTCCGTTGCGCTTCTCTCTTCTCGCTCTTCCTGGCACCACCCGCTAAAACCGGCATTCCGACTTGTATCAGCGACGATGCACCCGTTACGTTTTGTCACCACGGCAGCGTCAACTACGGTATTCGGCCCTACGTTAAACCGGCAGCGCTGAAATGATTCAGCCGCGACACAAGAATCCACCGGTTCAACCAAGGAGTCACATCATGAAGACGCTTTTCGCCGCTCTCGCTTCCGCCCTGCTCGTGTCGACCGCCTTTGCTCAAACGGCCGCACCGTCGACGACGCCATCGGCACAACCCGCGCAAGCCACGCAAACGCAGCCCGCCGCTCAGGCGAATCTGAAGGCGAGCACCGCCGTGCAAACCGGCGCCACCGGCGAAAGCGCAACCGCGACGAAAGCGCCCGCGCAGGCCACCTCGAAGTCGCATGTGAAAAAGACCGCCACCCATACGAAGAAGGCCCACAAGTCGAGCAAGAAGAACGCCGTGGAAACGAGCGCCGCCAAGACTAAAACGGAGAGCGCGAAAGAGACCAGCAATGCCGCGGCCAAAGCCGACGGCGCACAAACCGGCACGACGAAAACGCAATAACACGTGATCGGTTCCGGCGCTTACCGGCCACGCCAATGTCGTTGCAATAGAAGCTGATCGAAGCCGGGCTGTGCCGTTCAGGGAGGGCGAGTCGCATGACTCGCCTTTTTTCATGTGAGCCGCGCCGGCTACGAAGCCGCACCCGCTTCGTTCGCCAATGCGCGCAGCTTGTCCGCATCGACGATCTCGATCTCCGCATAGCCGAGCTTCAACGCGCCTTGCGTCTCGAAGTGCTTGAGCACCTGATTGATCGTCTGACGCGACAACGCGAGCATCATCGCGAGGTCTTCCTGCGGGACCCGGAGCACGCGGCGCAACGCGTGGGCTTCGCCGTAACCGCCCGCCATCAGCAACAGACGGCGCGCCACGCGCGGCGCGGCAGGCAGCAGCGCCGCCTCTTCGATCGCCTCGAATGCGAGACGCAGCTTGTGCGTGAGCAGCAGTCCGAACACATGCCAGTAAGCCGGCGTGCGCTCGAGCAACGCGGCGAGCGCCGCGCGCGGCACATGTAGCAGTTCGGAGTCGCGCTCGGCATAGGCGTCGTGCGTGCGCGGCCGGGCGTCGAACAGCGCGATCTCGCCGAACCAGTTCACCGGTTCGATCACCGCGAGCAACGCTTCCTTGCCCGTCGAACTCGCCGCGCCGATTCTCACGAGGCCGTCGAGCACGCAGTAGAGCCCGTCGTCGGCATCGCCGCGCGTAAAGAGCCGTTGACCGGCGGCGAGACATTCGATACGCCCCGCCTCGATCAACTGCCGCCGCATATCAGCGGGCGCCGCGCGAAACCATGCGCTGCGTTCAAGCAGCTCGGCAAGCTCGTTCGATGAAAAACGCTCAGTCATGGGACAGCATCCGTGCGCGATTGTCGCCGATTGTCGGCTACCCGATGGTTTCAAATTCCGCTGCCCGCGATTATGCTGACTTTGACACAGGAGCGGCACTCATGAGAACGCTGACGCAGCAGCTCACGCAATACGCGGCCTATCATCGCGACCGGCGCAATATCGCCACGCACTTCGTCGGCATTCCGCTGATCGTGCTCGCGCTCGCCGTGCTGCTGAGCCGCCCCGCTTTCGGCGCCGGCATGTTCCCGGTCACGTTGTCGCCGGCCTGGCTGTTGTTCGTCGCGGCCACTGTCTACTACCTCGCGCTCGACGTGCCGCTCGGCGTGATGATGGCCTGCGTGTCGGCGCTGTGCGTCGCGTTCGGCGCGCGGCTCGCCGCGCAATCGACACTGGTGTGGCTCGCCGCCGGCATCGGTCTGTTCGTGATCGGCTGGGTGTTCCAGTTCGTCGGCCACGTCGCGTACGAACACCGCAAACCCGCCTTCGTCGACGACGTAATCGGCCTGCTGATCGGACCGCTCTTCGTGCTCGCCGAAGCGCTGTTCGGCTTCGGCTGGCGTCCCGAGTTGCGCGCGGCGATCGACGCGCAGGCCGGTCCGACGCGCGGCGCGGCCGGGCGCGCCGAAGCGCATCGCTGAGCGCTCATCGCACCGGCCGTATAGGGCGCGACTCGCCGATCAGTCCGGCGCGAAGCGGATCAGTCTCACGCTATGCAGTGCGGCCAACGCGACCGAAAACCAGATCGGCACATACGTCGCCAGTTGCGTCGAAGTGAGCGTTTCGCGCAGCAGCGTAATCGACACGAACACGAGCAGCACGGGCTCGACGTAGCCAAGAATGCCGAACAGCGCAAGCGGCAAAAGACGGCTCGCCTTCAGATACGAGGCAAGCGCCAGCGTGCTCAGCGCGCCGAGGCCCGGCAGCAGCAGCCCCCACATCGCCGCGCGGCCGGCAACCGCCTGCAGCGAGCCGCCGCTGATGACGAACGCGATAGCGACCGGCACCAGCAACGCCACCTCGACGGTAAACATCGCGAGCGAATCCTGGTTGATCCTGCGACGCAGCACGAAGTACGGCGGATAACCGAGCGCGACGATCAGCGTCGGCCATGAAAACGCGCCTGTCGCCCATAGTTCGTGGCCGACGCCCACGGCCGCGCACGCGACGGCGAGCCACTGCAATGCATCGAGCCGTTCGTGATAATAAAAACGGCCGACCAGCACCATCACGAGCGGCAGCAGAAAATAGCCGAGCGAGACTTCGAGCATCCGTCCATGCAGCGGCGCCCATAGAAATAGCCACTGCTGCACGCCGAGCAAGGCCGCGCTCACGATCATCACGGCGCCGAGCTTCGGCTCGGTCATCATGCGGCAAAGAAGCTGGCGCAGAATCGGCAGACGCTTGCGCACCGCGACGAGCAGCAACGCGCCCGGCGCGGTCCATATGATGCGCCACGCGAAAATGTCGAGCCCGGTGAGCGGCGCAAGCAGCGTCGCGTAAGCAGACAGTAAGGCGAACAACGCGGACGCGCCGACCGAGAGCGCAATCCCGCGCCTGACGTCCTGGTGGTTGGGGTTCATCGCGCGGTCCGGCGGACGTCGCGCGCCAGCGCTACGGCTGAGGGCGTGTGGGCTGGCGGCGCGGTGTGGGGACGCGCGGCATTCGTTGTTGTCATTGGAACTGAAGTCTCGCAAGCAGGCAGCCCCGCGTTTCATGCGGCAGACGCTGCGTTTTTGTTCTGGATCGACGGCACAAGCCGGCATTCTAGACGGGTTATCGGCCAGCGGGGTCGGCGCTTTTTCGCCAACGAGCTGCAATTTGTCCGTGCGCATCGCGTGTCGATGCACTAGAACATAACTTCATGCGCCGCCACGGACGCACCCGGTTGCGCGGCAAGCGCCGCTCAACTCGCGTACGCTTCCGGTTCAATCCCGGCTCGAGCGCGAATCTTGCTACGAAGCTTTGCACGTCGTTCGCGACCGCACGAGCAGCACTCACGAGCCGGGCCGGCCCATGCAGCCCCGCATGCTGTCGCGGGCACCGTCCGCAGACCGCCGCGCGGACCGCGCCCGCGCTTCTCGCCCGCGGCATGCGTCAACCGCGTTTCAGCGCGCATGCCACCCCGGCCAGCAATCCCGCTCAACGAATGTGACTACTGGAGCCAGCATGACCCAGCCAGCCCTATCGCTCAGCCACTCGCCCTCCGACCTGCGCGCCGCCTTCGCCGCCGACGTGCGCGCCGGACTCACCCACGCGCCGCAAAAAGAACTGCCGTCGAAGTATCTGTACGACGAAGTGGGCTCCGCGCTTTTTGAAGTGATTACCGTATTGCCCGAATACGGCGTGACACGCGCCGAGGAACGGCTGCTCACGAAGCACGCGGCCGAGATCGTCGAGCATTTGCCGCACGACGTGACCGTCGCCGAACTCGGCAGCGGCAGCGGCCGTAAAACGCGGCGCATCCTCGAAGCGCTGTGTAAAAAACGCCCTACTTCTTACTGCCCGATTGAAATTTCGCGCAGCGCGTTGCAGTTATGCCGGCGCGAACTCGGCGACATCGAGCGGATTTCGATCGTCGGCTACGAGCGCGACTATCTGGCCGGTCTTGCCGAAGTGAGCAAGCAGCGCAAGGACGGCGAGCGCTTACTCGTGCTGTTTCTCGGCAGCACGATCGGTAATTTCGGCAGACTCGCGGCCACGCGTTTTCTGCGCGATATCCGCAATATGCTCGCGCCCGGCGACGCCTTGCTGCTCGGCACCGACCTCATCAAGCCGACGCCGAAGCTGATCGCCGCCTACGACGATGCGGTCGGCGTAACGGCCTCGTTCAATCTGAATCTGCTCGCGCGCATCAATCGCGAGCTCGACGGCGACTTCCCGCTCGATGCGTTCGAGCACGTCGCGCGCTTCAACCCGGACGCGCGCAGCATCGAGATGCATCTGCGTGCGAAGCGCGATCTCACCGCGCACGTGCGCGCCGCGCAATTGACGGTGTCGCTGAAGGCTGGCGAAACGATCTGGACCGAGAGCAGCCACAAATATCGCGCGGAAGAACTGCCCGCGATCGCCGACGGCGCCGGCTTCGTGTGCAGTCATCAGTGGGTCGAGCAGGAGTGGGGATTCGCGGAGAGTCTGCTGGTGGCACGCCCTGCCTCACTCACGCATACATAAAGGCAGGATGACGAAAACGGCGCGCCGGCCGCTGGATGGCGCGCCGTTTTTTTACGTGGCGCTCAATGCTGCTCGAAGCGCTCGTAGCGTTTGTCCGTCGTGCGTTCCTCGCCGCTCACTTCGCTCACGCGCGCCGCCGGCGGTCCGTGACGCAGCCACGACAGCATGCGGTCGATCTGATTGGCCGGTCCCTGCAACATCGCTTCGACGGAGCCGTCGTCGAGATTCGCGACCCATCCCTTGATGCCAAACGCGTGCGCCTGGCGCACCGTCGCGTGGCGAAAACCGACGCCCTGCACGGTGCCGCGCACCCGCACGTAATACGTTTCGATCCGCTCATCCAGATCCGGGGCCATGCCGCTCTCTCCTTTTAATGCATCGCAGTCTTTCAAGCCGGCATTCTAGTCGCCTCACGGCGCGCGTGCCCGAGAACGCCCATCCCGCTCACGCGCCACGTACAATCCGTCGACCTTCATGCAGGAAACGGAAACAGAATGACCGAACAGAATCGCGATCTCGTGCTCGTAACCGGTGCGTCCGGCTTCGTCGGCTCGTCGGTGGCGCGTATCGCGCAAAGCAAGGGCTTTCGCGTGCGCGTGCTGGTGCGCGCGACGAGTCCGCGCCAGAACGTCGAATCGCTCGATGCGGAAATCGTGGTCGGCGACATGCGCGACGAAACGTCGATGCGCAACGCGCTGCGCGGCGTGCGCTATCTGCTGCACGTGGCCGCCGATTACCGGCTATGGGCGCCCGACCCTGGCGAGATCGAGCGCGCGAATCTCGAAGGCACCGAAGCGACGATGCGCGCGGCGCTCAAGGAAGGCGTCGAGCGCATCGTCTACACGAGCAGCGTCGCAACGCTGAAGGTGACGAGTTCGGGCCAGTCCGCCGACGAAACCTCGCCGCTCACGGCCGCGCAGGCAATCGGCGTGTACAAGCGCAGCAAGGTGCTCGCCGAGCGCGCGGTCGAGCGCATGATCGCCGAGGACGGCCTGCCCGCCGTGATCGTCAATCCGTCCACGCCGATCGGCCCGCGCGACGTGAAGCCGACGCCGACCGGCCGCATCATCCTGGAAGCGGCGCTCGGCAAGATTCCTGCGTTCGTCGATACGGGCCTGAACCTCGTGCACGTCGACGACGTCGCGGCCGGCCACTTCCTCGCGCTCGAACGCGGCAAGATCGGCGAGCGCTACATTCTCGGCGGCGAGAACCTGCCGCTGCAGCAGATGCTCGCCGACATCGCCGCGCTGACCGGCCGCAAGGCGCCGACGCTGAGCCTGCCGCGCTGGCCGCTGTATCCGCTCGCGATGGGCGCGGAAGCGGTCGCCAAATTCACGAAGCGCGAACCGTTCGTGACCGTCGACGGGCTGAAAATGTCGAAGAACAAGATGTATTTCAGCTCGGCGAAGGCGGAGCGCGAGCTCGGCTATCGCGCGCGGCCGTATCGCGAGGGTCTTGCCGATGCGCTCGAATGGTTCCGGCAGGCGGGGTATCTGAAGGGCTGATGAAGGGCTGAGTCCCGCTTGCGCGCGGGCGTAAGCATTTTGTTACAAGTCCCGCGCCCGCGACGGGTCCAAGCCCGCGCGCAGCAGGTAAAATCGCGGGTCTTACCAGAGAAACCTCGCATGAATCTTCACGAACAGCTCGGCGTGCTGGAAGTGGGCGTCGATCAGCTCATTCAGGCTGTCGTGGCCAGGCAGGCCGACAACACTCCCGAGACACCCGCGCAGACCGCGGCATCGCAAGCGGCAGCAAATGCAGAGGCGACCGAGACGGCGCCGGACGCTGTGGCCGGCGCGCCCGCCAACGAAGCCGCTGAACCCGCCGCCCCGCCCGCGGGCACTCCGGCGGATGCGGCCGCCCCGCAATTCCAGCCGACGCTTGCAATCAACCGCCCCGCGCGCGACGAAATCACGATGACGATCGGCAATCAGACGGTCGCGCTGCGTCCGGACCAGATCGGCCGGCTGATCGAGGAACTGTCGAATGCGCGCGCCTCGATGACACCCGAACAGCCGCAGGGCATTCCGCCGGGCTGGCAGTTCGTGTCGACGAAAAATCCGGTCATGGCGGTGCAGAAGCAGTCGAACGGCGACCGCCTGCTCGTGATGCGCCATACCGGCCACGGCTGGGTGCCGTTCACGTTCTCGCCGGACGTGGTGATCCAGATGTACATGATGCTCACGAACGCATGACGCGCAGTACCTGACGAAAAGCGCGTGAGGCAAGCGAAACGCCGAGCGCAAAAAAAGCGGCTTGATGAAGCCGCTTTTTTTATGCCTGCGCGCATCGCCCGAAGCAAACCACCGTCAGGCACCGTCAATCGCCGGCCTTCAACGCTCCTGCACGGGCGCCTGCACGCGCGCCTTCCACTGCCCGCCCTTGCCGCGCCAGTAGCGCACCGCCGACGCGAACGTCGCGCCGACATAGAACAGCGCCACCAGCGGCAGAAACGGCGCCCACAACGGCGAGCGGCGATAGTAGGCGAGCATCGGCGCATACGCGCAGCACATCGCTGCCCACGCGAGCCATGCGGGCCAGCCGAGCGGCCCGAGCACGAGCGCGGCGACCGGCGGCAGCAGATAGATGATCGCCATGCCGGCGAGCGTGCCCGCGAGCAGCAGCGGCGAATAGCGCAATTGCGTGAAGGCCGTGCGCGCGATCATGTTCCAGATCTCGCGCCAGCTATCGTACGGACGCAGCGACACGCTCTTCGCGGCCACGTCGAGCCGGATCGGATGACGCCCCGTGCCGCGATGCTTGATGCGCGCGGCGAGGCTGCAATCGTCGATCAATTCGGCGCGGATCGACTCGATGCCGCCCGCTTCCTCGAGCGCCGCGCGGCGCACCAGCATGCAGCCGCCGGCCGCCGCCGCGGTACGGTTGCGCGGATTGTTGACCCACGCGAACGGATAGAGCTTCGCGAAGAAAAACACGAAAGCCGGAATCAGCGCTTTTTCCCAGAACGAATCGCAGCGCAGCCGCACCATCAGCGAGACGAGGTCGCGCTTTTCCGCGTCGGCACGCGCAACGAGCTGCACGAGCGCATCGGCGGGATGGCCGATGTCGGCGTCGGTCAGCAGCAGGTAGTCAGCCGGCAGGCCGAGCGCGCGCACCGCCTCGATGCCCTGCGATTGCGCCCACACCTTGCCGGACCAGCCCGGCGGCAGCGGCTTCGCGCCCAGCACGGTGAGGCGCTCCGGGCATTGCAGGGCGAGCGCGGCGGCCCGCGCGGCGTCGGCGGTGCCGTCGGTGCTGTGATCGTCGACGACGATCACGTGAAACGCGCCGCGATAGTCCTGCTTGAGCAGCGACGTCACCGCCTCGGCGATCACGTCGACCTCATTGCGCGCCGGCACCACGGCCGCGACCGCCGGCCATGCGACGCGCGGCGCGACGGTCAGCGGCGCGGCCGGACGCGCGCGCCAGAAGCCGCCGCGCGCGAACAGCAGCACGCACCAGATCAGCAGGGAAACACACGAAAGAACAAACAGGACCGCCGCCATTGAGCCCGCCATTAAGCATTACCCTCGATTGAACGCGCCGTCACGCCGACGCGTCTGGACAGTTGCATCGCCACGGTGCGCGCCGCGACCACGCACCAGTCGAACGGAGTGAGCACCGGCTGCTCGCGAAACACATCGTAGCCCGCGCGCTCGATGCGTTCGAGAAAGCGCAAACCCGCATGCACGGCGGCGCTCAACTCGATGCCGAGCCGCCCCGGCATGCGCAGCGCGAGCGGCGCGCCGCGCACGAGCGTATCGCGCACGAAGTCCACCTCGTACGCCATCAGTGCGCGCCATGCATCATCGACGACACCGCCGGCAATCTGCGCCTCGCTCACGCCGAAGCGCCGCAAATCCGCTTGCGGCAGGTACACGCGCTGCCGTTTCCAGTCGGCGGCGACGTCGAGCCAGAAGCTGATGAGCTGCGACGCGGTGCAGATCGCGTCGGCGTCGGCGAGATTGCGCGGCGTCGCCGCGCCGATCAGGTGCAGCATCAGATGCCCGACCGGATGCGCCGAGCGGCGGCAATAGTCGACGAGCGCGGCGCGATCCGCGTAACGCTTTGTATCGATGTCCTGCGCGCAGCCGTCGAGCAGGTCGTAAAACGGCCCGAGCGGCAGTGTATATTGCGCGATCACGCCCGCGAGCTTGCCGAACAGCAGCGCATGCACGGGCGCCGCGCGCCGCTGCGCGACCGCGTCGAGTCCGGCGCGGAAATCGGCGAGGCGCGCATGGCGTTCGGCAGCGCTCCAGTCGCCTTCGCCGGCGATATCGGCCGCGGTGCGCACAACCTGGTAGATAATGCCGACAGGCGCGCGCAGCGTCTTCGGCAGCAATACGCTCGCGATCGGAAAATTTTCGTGCTGATCGACGTCCATCCAGCGAGCCTCGAAACCATTCTGTAATACACGGCGCATCATGCGCGCCGCAAGGACCGGTAGTTTAAGGGTTCCGCCAAACCGGTGCAGCCAGCGTCCCGGCCTGGCCTGGCACAGGGCCGTGACACCCGCGCGGCAGCCCGGCATGGCACCATGCGCGGCGCCCTTGCGGCGGCGGGCATCCAACACGGGGGCTGCGCCAGAAAGCAAAGCGGCCCCGATAGCGTTAGAATGCGCGTTTGGTTTTGCTGTACCGGCCCGTCGCCGGGGCTCAAGACGTCAACTAATCAAGATGAGCGCGGCGATAAAGTCGGTTTCACCGACTTCTTCGAAACCCGCGTCAGTCGGAGTTCGCCAATATATGCGAGTCATCCTTGCTCAGCCCCGCGGCTTTTGTGCGGGCGTTGTCCGCGCAATCGAAATCGTCGATCGCGCGTTACAACAACACGGCGCGCCCGTGTATGTCCGCCACGAGATTGTCCACAATCGGCACGTGGTCGACAATCTGCGCCAGAAAGGCGCGCGTTTCGTCGAGGAACTCGATGAAGTGCCGCAGGGCGCCGTGGCAATATTCAGCGCGCATGGCGTCGCGCAAACGGTGGAACGCGATGCCGAAGCACGCGGCCTCGACGTGCTCGACGCGACCTGCCCGCTTGTCACGAAAGTTCACGTGCAAGGCCGCCAGTATGTGGCCGCCGGCCGCACGCTGATCCTGATCGGCCACGCCGGTCATCCGGAAGTGGAAGGCACGATCGGCCAGATTCCGGGCAAGGTGCTGCTCGTGCAAAGCGAAGCCGAAGTCGCGAAGCTCGATCTGCCGGTGGATACGCCGCTCGCTTACGTCACCCAGACCACGCTGTCGGTGGACGACACCCGCGGCATCATCGACGCGCTGCTGCGCCGCTTCACCGACATCGTCGGTCCGGACACGCGCGACATCTGCTACGCGACGCAAAACCGCCAGGCGGCGGTGCGCGAGCTGAGCAAGGAAATCGACGTGCTGCTCGTGGTGGGCGCAACCAACAGTTCCAACTCGAACCGGCTGCGCGAGATCGGCAGCGAAAGCGGCGTGGCGAGCTACCTCGTCGCCGACGGCTCGGAAGTGAAGTCCGAATGGTTTGCCGGCGCGCAGACGGTCGGCGTGACGGCCGGCGCATCGGCGCCGGAAGAGATGGTGAAGAACGTAATCGATGCGCTGCGCGCATTGGGGCCCGTCGATGTCGCGACGATGGCGGGCCGTGAAGAGAAAGTCGAATTCAAGTTGCCATCGAAGCTGATGCAACCACTCGCTGCACGCGAAGTTTAAGGAGGACATCTTGTCTATTCCGCTGCTACAGAAAGTCCGCGTCGGCGCATACATCATGCGCCAGCATCTCTCCGGCAACAAACGCTATCCGCTCGCCCTGATGCTGGAGCCGCTGTTTCGCTGCAATCTCGCCTGCAATGGCTGCGGCAAGATCGATTATCCGGATCCGATCCTGAACCAGCGCCTGTCGCTCGAAGAATGCCTGCAGGCCGTCGACGAATGCGGCGCGCCGGTCGTCTCGATCGCGGGCGGCGAGCCGCTGCTGCACAAGGAAATGCCGGAGATCGTCAAGGGCATCATGGCGCGCAAGAAGTTCGTCTACCTGTGCACGAACGCGCTCCTGATGGAAAAGAAGATGGACGACTACCAGCCGAATCCGTACTTCGTCTGGTCGGTTCACCTCGACGGCGACAAGGAAGCGCACGATCACTCGGTGTCGCAGGAAGGCGTCTACGAGAAGGCCGTGGCCGCGATCCGCGAAGCGAAGCGCCGGGGCTTCCGCGTCAACATCAACTGCACGCTGTTCAACGACGCGGTGCCGGAGCGCGTGGCGAAGTTCTTCGACACGCTCGGGCCGATGGGCGTCGACGGCATCACGGTGTCGCCGGGCTATGCGTATGAGCGCGCGCCGGACCAGCAGCACTTCCTGAACCGCGACAAGACCAAGCAGCTGTTCCGCGAAATCTTCAAGCGCGGCAACAACGGCAAGAACTGGTCGTTCAGCCAGTCTGCGATGTTCCTCGACTTCCTCGCTGGCAACCAGAGCTACGAATGCACGCCGTGGGGCAACCCGGCGCGTACCGTGTTCGGCTGGCAGAAGCCGTGCTATCTGGTCGGCGAAGGCTATGTGAAGACCTTCAAGGAACTGATGGAAACGACCGACTGGGACAAGTACGGCACCGGCAACTACGAGAAGTGCGCCGACTGCATGGTCCACTGCGGCTTCGAAGCAACGGCCGTGATGGACACGGTTGCGCATCCGCTGAAGGCGTTGAAGGTCAGCCTGCGCGGTCCGAAGACGACGGGCGCGTTCGCGAAGGACATCCCGCTCGACAAGCAGCGTCCCGCCGAGTACGTATTCTCGCGTCACGTCGAGATCAAGCTCGACGAGATCAAGCGCGCCGGCACGGGCAAGAAGGTGCAGACCGCAACCGCGGCGCACTGAGTGGTTCGGGCGGAGCGGTTGCGCGCCGCCTCGCGTACGGTGCGTGAATGTCCGCGCGCCGTACGCTGCAGATGAAAAAAGCGCGGTGGCCGTTCGAGGCCACCGCGCTTTTGTTTTACCGTTGCTTTACCGTTACCGCCGGAGCAAACGGTCGACCCGCTCAGGCGCCGCGCGCATTATGCTCGGTCAGGAACTTGATGAGCCCGTCGATACCGCCCTTGGCGATCTGGTCGGCGCACTGTGTCTGATACACCTGGATCAGCCATGCGCCCATCATGTTGATGTCGTAGATCTTCCAGCCCGACGCTCCCCGGGTGAGCCGGTAGTCGATCGCATCGTCGCCGCCGTTGCTGATTACATGCGATTGCACGACGATGTCGGTTGCGCCGCCCGGCACGCTCACCGGCATAAACTTGAACTTCACGTCCTGGTCGCGCAGTTGCGACAGCGATGCGGCATAGGTACGCGTGAGCAGCAGCGTAAACTGCTCGTACAGCTGCTTCTGCTGTTCCGGCGTGGCGGTCGACCAGGGCTTGCCGACCGCGATACGCGTGGTGCGCTGGAAGTCGGTGGCCGGCAGGAAGTGCGTTTCGACGACGTGGGTGATCTTCGCCATGTCGCCGCCGCGTGCCTGCGGATCGGCCTTCATTGCGGTCACCGTGCCCTCGACGGCACTTTTTACCACCGCATCGGGCGCGCTTTGCGCAAATGCCGCCGTGGACACCACGGCCGCGGCCAGAAAAGCAGTCAGATATCGTTTCATACGCGCGTCAGGACCTGAAAGTAGTAGCGCCGGCGGGCTCGCGAGCCCAAGGCTAATGAGGGATAGACCAGTATAGCCGGGATTGCGTTCCCAACCGGGCCAGCCGGCCGGGTGCCGCGCTTGCGACCGAACTCGGGCTACGTTGCCGCGGCTCTGTATACTTATGCACCTTCGTCAAGAACCATCTCCGTGATAAGGCTACGTCCGCCTACATGCTGAAGTCATATATCGTCCGTCTCGTCGCGTACTCGGTGCGTCATCCGCTGAGGATCATCGCGCTGTCGATCGTGCTCGCCGTTCTGAGCGGCGTCTACGTCGCGCACAACTTCAAGATCAACACGGACATCAGTCGTCTCATCGAGACCGACAAGCAATGGTCGGCACTCGAGCACGCGCTCGACGCCGCCTTCCCCGAACGCGGCGACACCGTGCTCGTGGTCGTCGAGGCGCGCGCGCCCGAATTCGCCGACGCCGCCGCCAACGTGCTGAGCGCCGCGCTCAAGGCCGATTCGAAGGAGTTCACCGCGGTCTCGCAGCCGGCGGGCGGGCCGTTCTTCGAACACAACGGCCTGCTGTTTCCGTCCACCGACGAGGTGATGTCCACCACCTCGCAACTCGTGCAGTCGCGCCCGCTCGTCAACGCGCTGGCGCACGATCCGAGCCTGACCGGCCTCGCCGGCACGCTGACCACGAGCCTGCTGCTGCCGCTGCAACTCGGCCAGGTGAAGCTCGCCGACATGAGCCATCTGCTCTCGCAAAGCGCGAACACGCTCGATCGTGTGCTGGCCGGCCAGCCGGCCGCCTTCTCATGGCGCGCGCTCGTCGACAAAACGGTCGCCACCGATCCCGCGCGCGCGTTCGTGGTCGTACAGCCGGTCGTCAATTACGACGCCCTCGAAGCCGGCGCGAGCGCCTCGAAAGCGATTCGCGCGACGGCCGCGTCGCTGCATCTCGACTCGCGCTTCGGCGCGACGATCCGCCTGACCGGCGAACAACCGCTCGCCGACGAAGAGTTCGCATCCGTGCAGGACGGCGCGGTGCTCAACGGCATCGGCACGTTCATCGTCGTACTGATTATTCTGTGGCTCGCGTTGCGCTCGGGCCGCATGATCGCGGCCGTGTTCATCACGCTGTTCGTCGGGCTCGCGATCACGGCCGCGCTCGGTCTGATGATGGTCGGCGCGCTCAACATGATTTCGGTTGCGTTCATGGTGCTGTTCGTCGGGCTCGGCGTCGATTTCGGCGTGCAGTTCGGCGTCAAGTATCGCGAGGAGCGCAACCGCGACGACCGGCTCTCCGCCGCGCTCATGCACACCGCGCACAGCATCGGCGTGCCGCTCACGCTCGCGGCCGTCGCGGTCGCGCTGAGCTTCTTCTCGTTTCTGCCGACCGCGTATCGCGGCGTGTCCGAGCTCGGCCAGATCGCCGGCGTCGGCATGTTCGTCGCGTACTTCACGAACATGACGCTGCTGCCGGCACTGCTGAAGGTCTTCAATCCGCCGGGCGAAGCTGCCTCGCCCGGCTTCAAGCAGCTCGCACCCGTCGACGACTTCCTCGATCGCCATCGCAAGCCGGTGCTGATCGGCACGCTGATCGTCGTGATCGGCGCCACGCCTTTGCTCACGCATCTGCGCTTCGACTTCAATCCGCTGCACCTGAAGGACCCGCATACGGAATCGATGGCGACGCTGCTGTCGCTGAAGGATTCGCCGGAAGCCGCGGTCAACAATGTGCATGCGCTCGCGCCGTCGCTCGCCGACGCCGACGCCATCGCCGCGCGCCTGCGCCAGCTGCCCGAGGTGGGCCGCGTGACGACGCTGAGCACGTTCGTGCCCGCCGACCAGCAGCAGAAGATGATGCTGATCGCGAGCGCTGCGCAGCAGTTGCTGCCCGCGTTGCAGCAGCAGCCCGCGGCGCCGGCCACCGACGAGGTCCGCGTCGCCGCGCTCAGGCGCGCCTCTAACCAGCTTGCGCTCGCGGCCGAGGATCATCCAGGGCCGGGCGCCGCCGAGGCGCAGCATCTGTCGGCGACGTTGCAGAAGCTCGCCGCCGCCGACGCCGCCACGCGCGACCGTGCCGAAGCCGCGCTGTCCGAGCCGCTGCGCATCGCGCTGAAGCAACTGGAAAATCTGCTGCAACCGACCGAAATTACGCAGGAGAACTTGCCGAAGGACATCGTCGCGTCATGGATCGGCAAGGGTGGCCGCGCGCTCGTCGACATCGCGCCGAAGGTGCCGGCCGGCGTCGATCCGAACGACGACACGATGCTCGCGCGCTTCGCGCACGCGGTGAAAAAGACGGAGCCGGGCACGATCGGCGGGCCGATTTCGATCCTGCATTCGGCCGACACGATCATCAAGGCGTTCCTGCAAGCCGCCATCTATGCGCTGCTGTCGATCGCGATCCTGCTCTGGATCGCGCTGCGCCGCATCGGCGACGTACTGCGCACGCTGGTGCCGCTGCTGGTCTCCGCGCTCGTCACGCTGGAACTGTGCGTCGTGTTCGGCATGCCGCTGAACTTCGCGAACATCATCGCGCTGCCGCTGATGCTCGGCGTCGGCGTGGCCTTCAAGATCTATTTCGTGATGGCGTGGCGCCACGGCCAGACGAGCCTGTTGCAGTCGAGCCTCACGCACGCAGTTCTGTTCAGCGCAGCGACAACGGCCACCGCGTTTGGTAGCCTCTGGCTGTCGCATCATCCAGGCACGTCCAGCATGGGGAGGCTGCTCGCGCTTTCGCTGTTCTGCACACTGATCGGTGCAGTGGTATTTCAGCCCGTACTGATGGGCAAGCCGCGCCAACGTCGCGCGAAGCAAAAGGGAATCTAAGCATGAAGCTGTATAACACCGCGCTGGCGCTCGCCGCAGCCGGTCTGATCTCAGGTTGCGCAACCGCGCCCGACCGCAAGCCGGGCGATCCGTTCGAGCCCGTGAACCGGGTCATTTTCAACTTCAACGACGGCGTGGACCGCTATATCGCGGTGCCGGTGGCGAAGGGCTATCAGAAGGTCACGCCGCAGCCGCTGCGCACGGCCGTCAGCAACTTCTTCTCGAATCTCGGCGACCTCACCAACGCCGCGAACGCGCTGCTGCAATTGAATGTGACCGACGCGACCGAAGACATCGTGCGCTTCGCCTTCAACTCGGTGTTCGGTATCGGCGGTCTGCTCGACTGGGCGACCCCGGCCGGGCTGCCGAAGCATCATCAGGACTTCGGTCTGACGCTCGGGCATTGGGGCATTCCGTCGGGTCCGTATCTGGTGCTGCCGCTGTTCGGGCCGAGCACCGTGCGCGACAGCATGGGGCTCGTCGTCGACGTGAAATTCAATCCGCTCAACTACGTGGAACCGGCAACGCGCAATCCGCTGTATGTGCTGCAGTTCGTGAGCACGCGCTCCGATCTGCTCGGCGCGACCGATCTGCTGCAGCAGGCCGCGCTCGACAAGTACTCGTTCGTGCGTGACGCCTATACGCAGCAGCGGCGCGCGCGTCTGCGCGGCACGAGCGAGAATGCCGCGCCCCTGCCCGACTACGAGGATCACGGCGAGTCCGGTTCGGGGACGCCGGCCGGACTGCCGAACTATGCGGATCCGGGTGAGGCGGCGCAGGCGCCGAATGGGGCGTCTGGTGCTGGGGCCGCGAAGGGTGCGACGGGTGCGCCGAGTGATCTGCCGAATTACACCGATCCGGGTGAGGCTGCCCCGGCGACCGGTGGAGCATCGGGGGTATCCGGCGGTGGAGCCGGAGCCGGAGCCGATAAGGGCGAGCCGAGCGATTTGCCCAACTACAGCGATCCCGGCGCAACGCCGGTTTCGGCATCGCCTGCCGCTGAAGCACCGCAAGCCGCGCCCGCCGACGCTAAACAACCGGCGGCTGTGGCGGCTCCGCAATAAGGCTGCTTTGAGCGAAAGCCCTTGAAGCAAAACGCGGCGTCCGCAATGGGCGCCCCGGTCGAGCGAGCTACATCGGCTGGGCATCCGGGCATCCGGCATCCGGCATCCGGCATCCGGCATCCGGCATCCGGCATCCCAATCAGTCTGGGCCAAAGCGTTTGTCAGCCACCTTCACGGCACCACGCGCCGCCGCCTGATCTCAGTTGCCCGCCGCCATCCGCAGCGCGCCGCTCTCGCCTAGCGCCTCGCGTGTCTCGACCAGCGTGCGCTTCGCGGCGCGCGCGTCGGCGGCCAACTGGAGCAGCGCGCCGAGTTGCGACGGCTGCCGCAGCAATTCCCGCAGAATCGGCCCGAGCGCCGTACTGCCGTCGTCGCGCAAGCCAGCCGTGGCGGCCGGCGGCAACGTGCGCCAAGCCGGATCGACAATCGTGCGGCACACGGCGAACGGCAACCCATGCGCGGCGGCGATCCTGCCCGCCACATGCGATTCCATATCCACCGCGAGCGCGCCGGTCGAGTCGTGCAGAGCGCGTTTGTCGGCAGCGGTAATCAGCGGTGCGGCGACTGCTGCCGTCGGGCCGCGCCGCAGCCGCGCGGCAACGCCACGCGCGGCCCCCGCCGCGCTCACGGCAGCGGCGATCCGATCCGCCCATGGCCGGTCGGTTTCGATCCGCCCAGACGGCCCATGCACCGCATCGGCGACGATCAGCGCGCCCGGCTCCAGGTCCGGCGCAAGCCCGCCCGCTGTCCCGAAGCTGACGATGCCCGCCGCCCCGCGCTCGAGCGCCGCGTTCAGCGCGCGTTCGAGCAGATCGGCCCGCGCCGCGTAAACCACCTCGACGCCATCGCTGCCGTCGCCGCGCGCAATGCGCGCCTCGAACGCCATGCCCGTCACGACGATCACGGGCAAACCGCGGCGGTCCGCATCGGCGGAACGCGCTGTCGAAAAAGGCATCCGTTACATCCCGACCGCGACGCGCGTCAACCCGTTGCGCTTCAGATGACGGAAGCGCGCGAGCGCCCACAGCGGGAAGAACTTGCAATAACCGTGATAACGCAGATAGAACACGCGCGGGAAACCGGTTGCGGTAAATCGCTCTTCTTCCCACAGCCCATGCTCGCGCTGCTCGCGCTGCAGGTAATCGATGCCGCGCGCGACCGCCTCGTGACCGACCTCGCCCACCGCCATCAGGCCGAGCAGCGCCCAGGCGGTCTGCGAGGCCGTGCTCGGCGCGCGCTCGTAGCCGCGATAGTCGAGCTTGTAGCTCTCGCCGCCCTCGCCCCAGCCGCCGTCCTTGTTCTGGATCGACAGAAGCCACTGCACCGCGCGCTTCATGCGCGGATCGTCATGCGGCATGCCGGCCGCGTTCAGCGAGCACAGCGCGGTCCACGTACCGTAGATGTAGTTCATGCCCCAGCGGCCATACCAGCTGCCGTCCGATTCCTGCTCGTTCAGCATGTAGTCGAACGCGCGCCGCGTAGGCTCGCTGCCCTGCGGCAGTTCACCGAGCTGCGCGAGCATCGACAGGCAACGGCCCGACACGTCCGCGGTCGGCGGATCGAGCAGCGCGCCGTGATCGGAGAACGGAATGTTGTTCAGGTAGTACTGGGTGTTTTCGGGCTCGAACGCGCCCCAGCCGCCGTCGCTGCTCTGCATGCCGACGACCCACTCGCGCGCGCGCGCGATCGCTTCGCGATAGGCGTCGGACTGCGTGAGCGCCGCCGAGCGCTGCATCGCCATCACGACCACGGCCGTATCGTCGACGTCGGGATAATGCGCATTGTTGTACTGGAACGCCCAGCCGCCCGGCCGCAGGTTCGGGCGGCGCGAAATCCAGTCGCCGCGCACGTCGAGAATCTGCAGCGGACACAGCCATTCGAGCCCGTGTTCGGCCGCCTGCTCGGCGTGCTTCTCGCCGGTTTCGAGCAGCGCATGCGCGACGAGCGAGGTATCCCACACCGGCGACAGACACGGCTGGCAATACGCTTCGTCGTCCTTGACGACGAGCAGCTTGTCGAGCGACTTGCGCGCGATGGCGCGATTCGGATGATCGGCCGGATAGCCGAGCACGTCGTACATCATCACCGAGTTCGCCATCGCCGGGAAAATCGCGCCGAGGCCGTCCTCGCCGTTCAGCCGTTCGTCGACGAACGCGACCGCCGCGCGGATCGCGCGCTCGCGCATCGCCTTCGGGAACAGGCCATCGACCGCGCGCAGCACCGTATCGACACAGCGGAAGAAGCCGAACCAGCCCGCATGCTGATGCGGTGCGCGCTCGTTCATGCCAGTATTCACGGGCGCGCCGCGGAACACTTCGTCGATGCGTACCTTGCGCGGGTTGCGCGCGAGCGGCCGCTTCGCGTTGAGCACAAGCAGCGGCACGATCACGGTGCGCGCCCAGTACGACACCTTCGACAAATGGAACGGAAACCACGTCGGCAGCAGCATGATCTCGACCGGCATCATCGGCACCGCGCGCCACGAGACCACGCCGAACAGCGCAAGCAGAATCCGCGTGAACACGTTCACGTTTTCCGCGCCGCCATGCGCGAGGATCGCCTCGCGCGCGAGCACCATGTGCTCGGCGTCGGGCGAATCGCCGATCATCTTTAGCGCGAAGTACGCCTTCACGCTCGCGCTGACGTCGAGCGCGCCATCGGTGAAGAGCGGCCAGCCGCCGTTCGGCAACTGGGTGCGGCGCAGATAGCGCGCGATCTTCTGTTCGAGTTCGAGGTTCGGCGTTTCGCCGAGATAGTGGACGAGCAGCACGTACTCGGCGGGAATCGTCACGTCGACTTCGAGTTCGTAGACCCAGTGGCCGTCGGGCTGCTGAGCGGCGAGGATCGCGTCGGTCGCGCGCGTGATCGCGGCGTCGAGCGAGGCCGCGTCGGGGGTAGCAGCAGCAGTCGCTTCGGTTGCCGCCGCAGCCGCCGCCTCAGGCGCCGCCGCTTGCGCGGTCGTTGACGTTGCGCCGGCTTCCGGCGCGTTCTGCGCGGCGGCAGCCCCAAGCGCCGTTCCGGCGGCTTCGGCGTCAGGCAGGACCGCGTCGAGCGGCGGGTTCTGGGATAGGTCGTTCATCGGCGTTCCATCGGTTGATTCAGCAGCGTGTCCGCAACCTTCTGGCCGGAGCGGATCGCGCCTTCAAGTGTCGCGGGCAGGCCGGTGGCCGTCCAGTCGCCCGCGAGCATGAGATTGTTCCAGCGGGTACGCATGCCCGGCCGCCGCGTTTCCTGATCGGGCAACGCGGCAAACGTCGCGCGTCGTTCGCTCACCACCTGCCACGGCGGCAGCGGCGCGAGCGGCAGATCGACCGCCTGCGCGACCTCGGCCCAGACGCTCGCCGCGAGCGCTTCGTGCGGCGTGTCGAGCAGGCTCTCCGCGCCGTTCAGCGTCACGGAGAAGCGGCCGTCCAACGCAAACAGCCAGGCGGCCGTCCCGTTGAGCAACGCGGTGATCTGCGGCGAGCCGAACGGCGGCTCGACCGCGAAATGCACATTGAGCGCCGCCGCGAAGCGGGTTGGCGCGCACAGACCCGGCACGAGCGCCGGTGCGTCTTCGGACGACAGCGCGAGGATCACGGCATCGTTCGCGTCGATCGCGATGCTTTCGTCGGCGAAATGCAGCGCCTGCACGCGCGCCGGCTCGGCGGCGAACGTGATCTCGCGCAGACGCGAGCCGAGCCGGATCGTCGTGCCGCCGTGTTGCAGCAGCCGCAGCGCCGGATCGACGAACGCGCTGCCGAGCCCGTTGCGCGCCACCAGCGGCCGGCCGGCGAGGCCGCCGGCCAGTAGCGTCTCGCGCACGATCGCGCCGGTCAGCTCGGCCGACGCCTCACGCGGCTCGACGTTCAGCAGCGCATGAAACAGCGGCCGCAACAGCCGGTCCCACAGCGGCCCGTGACAACGCATGGTCTGCGCGACGCTGCGCGCCGGCTTGGCGAACAGCAGCGGCACAAGCGCCAGGTAATCGGCCGGGTGCGTGTCCGGCACGCGCGCATGCGCATCGAAAATCCACCACGGCACGAGCCCCGGCGACAACCGCACGGTCCAGCGCGCTCGCGTCGCCAGATCCACGAACGGATACTCGGGCCGCGCCGGGCCGCTCAGTTCGTCGATCGCGCCGATCGCGCGCACGTAGTTGAGCGTCGCGGCATTGCCCGACAGCACGATGTGATTGCCGCTGTCGATCGTCATGCCGAGCTTCGCATCGTAGTACGAACGGCAGCGGCCGCCGGCGTGGTCTCGCGCCTCGTGCAGCACGACCCGCGCGCCGCGCCGCTGCAACTGCACGGCGGCGGCGAGGCCCGCCACGCCCGCGCCGACCACGTGGACGAGCTTCGGCATCAGCTCAGAAAAGCGCGTACCGCGCGACGATCAACAGCAGACGCAGCTTCGGCTTGCTGACCTTCGTGCGCGGAATGTCGAAGCCGCGCTCCAGCGTGCGCTCGAACAGCACCCGATAGACGCCCGACATGATGCGCGGCGCGCGCACGTGGGCGCGCGGCTCGCGATCCATGATCGCGTCGGACGCCGCGAAGTGCTGCCTCGCGCGCTCGGCAAGCGTCGCGCAGACGCGCGGCAGCAACGGATCGTCGGCGATCTGCGTGGGGTTCGTGATCGCGATGCCCTCGCGCGCGAGCAGCTCGCGCGGCAGATAGCAGCGGTTGATGCCGGCGTCTTCGTCGATATCGCGCAGGATGTTCGTCAGCTGCAGCGCGCGGCCGAGGTGGTGCGCGAGCAGCCGGCCGGGCTCTTCCCGCATCCCGAATATCCTCACCGACAGACGGCCCGCCGCGCTCGCGACACGGTCGCAATAGAGGTCGAGCGTGGCGTCGTCGGGGGCGCAGATGTCGGCGGCGGCGTCCATCGCCATGCCGTCGATCATCGCGTGAAAATCTTCGCGTTGCAGATGAAACGTGTGAATGTGCCGCGTGAGCGCGCGCAACGAGGCGCGCGGCTGGCCGGCATAGCACGCGTCGATGTCGGCGCGCCATTGATCGAGCGCGGCCGAGCGCTCGGCGCGCGGTATGTCGTCGCTGTCGGCGATGTCGTCGACGGCGCGGCAGAAAGCATAGACCTGATACATCGCATCGCGCTGCGCAGCCGGCAGGATGCGCATGGCGAGATAAAACGAGCTGCCGGACGTGGCGGCAGCGGCATCGATTTCGTTGTCGTCCACGACGAGATTGGAAACAGCCAAGACGATCTCCGCTGGAGGCGCCTGCTGAAAGGCGTTCAAAGAAGGTTTTATGCCGACCCGCAGGACAGTGGGCCCGCGCGCGCGGACACGCGCGAAACATCCGGCTGGGAGGCCGGAAACGGCGAAAAGTATAACAACCTTTGCCGGTGGCCGCAGTTTCGCGGCCCCATTTAGGGACAGACAGGAAGGCCGCCGGGCGAGGCGCTCCGGCCAGCGGCCAGCGCGCCCGCCGCCCGGTCAGCCCGGTGGCCGGAAAGCGACCGAGCGGTTGCGCCCCTGCCGCTTCGCGCTGTAGAGCGCCGCGTCGGCCTCGTTGATCAGCACGTCGTAGCTCGGCACGCCTTCGCGCGCCGCCGCGCCGCCGAGGCTCGCCGTCACCGGCACGCTCGTGCCGAGCAGTTCGACCGGCGTTTCGGCGATCACGCTGCGAATCTTGTCCGCGACGCGCATCGCATCTTCGAGCGGCGTGCACGGCAGCAGCAGCGCGAACTCCTCGCCGCCGAAGCGCCCGAACGTGTCCTGCGCGCGCACGACGCCCGCGACGCGCTGCGTCATCACGCGCAATACCGTGTCGCCGACGCTGTGGCCGAACTGGTCGTTGATTTTTTTGAAGTGGTCGAGATCGAACAGCAGCATCGACATGTCGCCGCCATAGCGCTGCCAGCGCGCGAATTCGTCCTGCAGACGCGTCTCGAAGAAACGGCGGTTGGCGATGCCGGTCAGTCCGTCGCGGTTCGCATATTCGCGCAGCTTCTCGACCGCTTCCTCGCGTTCGCGCTGCACGATGCTCACGTGCGTGACGTCGGAGATCGTCACGCAGACGGCCACCACGTCGCGCTCGCGCATCAGCGGCATGAACGTGCAGTCCTGCTGCATGAAGTCGACGCCGCCGGTGATCGGCCGGTCGTGATCGAATCTGAACAGATACGGGCGCTGCTCCCACGAACTGAACGCGAAGGTGCCGAGCTGGAACACGCTCTCGATCTTGCGCGCGAGCCACACGCGCGGCAGCTCCGGAAAATGCGCGAAGATCGGGCGGCCGACCACCTGTTGCGCCGACAGCCCGCTGTGGTCCTGCATGAAGCGATTCCACATCAGCACGTTCATCTCGCGGTCGAGCACGAAAATGCCAAAGCCGACCCGCTCGACCACGAGGTCGCTCAACGATTCCACCGGTTCATTCATAGGCTGGACAGCAGCGCGTCGAGCGCGTCGTTCATGGGGAGAATCGATTCCTCGGCCATCAGCATCACGAGATGCGCGCGGAAGTCCCGATCCTCGAGCGTGAAATTGACTTCGAGAAGCAGCGCGACGCGCCATTGCAGCACGCCGGGCTGGAACACCTCGTCGAGCGTGAGCGCCTCGCCGAGCAGGCCCGGCGCGGAGAACACCGGCGTGCGGCCAAGCTGGTCGAGTATCGACGACACGCACGCGCCGCTCAGCAGATTCGCCACGTCGAACATCAGCTCCCGCTGGCTGATCGACTCGTAGCTCGAGCGCGCGTAGGGATCGCCGACGAGCGCGCACAGCTGCGCGATGCTGTCGCTGCGGCAGATCACGAGCGCCTCGCCCTTGATGTCCGAGCGAAAGCCCTGGCGCACCGCGCTGACCGTATCGTCGATGCCGGTCATCTCGCGCAGCGCGCGCGCCGCCTCGCTCACGGCCACCATCCGCACGCGCGGCACCGAGAGTTCGATGAACGAATCGAGCAGCCGCGCGAGCCGCGTCGCGGCCCGGCCCATCGCGAGATTGGCGATCTCCTGCAGCGCGTCGCGCTGGTCCTCGGTGAAGTCCGTCTCAGACATACAGCCCGTACTCCTTGAGGACCGGCAGGAGCGCCTCGGACGTCACGGGCTTGGCGATGAACGCGAGCGCGCCGAGTTCGCGCACGCGTGCCCGGGCGAGCGGCTGCACGTCGGCGGAAACGACGATCACGAAGCAGTTCAGGTCCTCGTGCTGCAACGTTTCGAGCACCTGGTAGCCGGTCATGTCCGGCATCGTCAGATCGAGGAACATCACTGGCGCCTTGCCCGCGCGATACAGCGCCAGCGCCTCGCGCCCGTTCGCCGCGTAGGACACCTCGACGTCCCAGTCCGGCGGCAGCGCTTTCGTCAGCACACGGCGGGCAAGCAGCGAATCGTCGGCGATCACAATGGGCAGCATGGCAACGTCGGCTCGGACGGGTTGAAAAGCGGAATGGCTCGTTCGTATCTGCAACGGATGGCGGCCTGGGCTTCGGCGCGCAATCGACCGATGCGCGACAAAGCACACTGGCGCCTGTCGAAATACGGCTTGCCTGGCGAGAAGGGAGCGTGTGCGGCGGGACGCGTTCAGCGGACCCTGACGATCCGCGGCACGGACGTGGCAACGGCTTTTTTGTCGTGGCAAGGATTGTCGAAGCAAACTCGCGCAAAGGCAACTCACCAGGACGAGGTTCATTAATGAGATTTTTCTATGCGAAGCAGATTTTAAAAATGATTAACTAGTTCCAGTGCCCATTCTTTTATCTTTATACTTTTGTGTACGTTTGCGCTTGCCGATTCGTCGCTGTTTGTTTTAAGACTACTTTTAAAGAACAGCGGGAACGGCAAACCCTGGCTCCCGGCGCTTTGCGGCAACTTTTGCCGCTCGGGGTCTATGCTTCCTCTGAAAGCGGCGACAAACTACCGGGCCGCTACGGGGCTGCCCGCTTCAAATGACTTTTGGCATCAACGAAAATGACACCTGACCGGGTCGACTCACCACGTGCGAGCCGCCTTCCCCGCCGTTCTGTCCGCGAACAGGACGACGCCTCGTTCCCCGCCGTGCCGGAACAGAATTTCCATGTGCGGCGCATCACGCTGATCGCGCTGCTGGTCGCGGCCGTCGTGCTGCCGTTCGTCTACGTCGCGGCGATGGCGTTCACCGATCTGCGCTCGCGCGAGGCCGACGCGACCGACATGACGCGACGTACCGTGCGCGTCGCCGAAGAACACGCGCTGAAGGTGTTCGACATGAACGAGACGCTCAACTCGCGCATCGTCGATCTGACCGCGGGCCTCGACGATGACGGCATTCGCGGGCGCGAACACACGATTCACGACAAGCTGCGCACGATGGGCGGCGGCTATCCGCAGGTCGCCGCGGTGTCGATCTTCGGGCTCGGGGGCGACCTGCTCGCGAGCAGCCGCTTCTATCCATCACCGGTGCTGTCGATCGGCGAGCGCGACGACTTCGTCGGCATCCGCGACGGCAACGAACTCCAGCACGTCTCGAAGGTGATGAGCGGACGCGTGGCGAGCGAAGAGGTGTTCAACATGGGCGTCGAGCGCAAGATGCCCGACGGCTCGTTCGCGGGGGTCGTGTCGATCGCGCTGCGGCCGAGCTATTTCGACGCGTTCTATCGCGAACTGCTCGGCGGCAGCGGCGATACGCCGATGATCATGAGTCTCGTGCGCACCGACGGCGCGGTGCTCGCCCACTATCCGCCCGGCCCGCGCGAGGCGACGGCGATCTCGCCCGACACGCCGTTCACGAAAGCGGTCGCGCAAGGCCAGCGCACGGGCGTCGTGCGGATGCATTCGCCCCTCGCCGGCGGCAACCTGATCGTCGCATTCCGGCGCGTCGGCTCGTATCCCGTGTACGTGCTGTGCGGCTACCGCACCTCGGCGATCTGGACCGCCTGGTACACGCACCTGAGCGTGCTGATCCTGTCGATGTTCACGCCGTCGATCGCGCTGTGGTGCGTGATCTGGCTGTCGCTGCGGCGTCTGAGCGCCGAAGAGGAAGCGTGGCAGCGCTGGCAGGCCGAGGCGTCGATGCGCCGCTCGATCGAATCGGCATACCGCCAGTCGCGCAAGATGGAAGCGCTCGGCACGCTGGTCGGCAGCGTCGCGCACGACTTCAACAACCTGCTGATGATCCTCTCCGCCAACGTGCAGATCGTGCGGCGGCGCGGCGTCGGCGGGGTCGAGCGCGAACTCTCGGCGATGGAGCGCGCGTTGAAGAGCGGCCAGTCGCTCACGCGGCAGTTGCTCGGCGTCGCGCGCAAGCAGCCGCTGCGCACCGAGACGCTGTCGCTCGAACGCTGGCTGCCGACCTGCCGCGAACTGCTGCGCGCGTCGCTCGGCGCGAAGGTGTCGCTCGTGATCGACAGCGGCGCCGATACGTGGCCGGTGCGCGTCGACGTCGCGGAACTCGAGCTCGCGCTCATCAACGTCGCCGTGAACGCGCGCGACGCAATGGCCAACGGCGGGCGCTTCGCGGTGCGCGCGAGCAACGTGGTGTTCCGTCACGAGGACGGCTTCCCGCTCACCGGCGAATTCGTGCAGATCTCGCTCGAGGACACCGGCACCGGCATGGCGCCCGAGGTGCTCGCGCGCGCCTTCGAGCCGCTCTTCACGACCAAGCCGAAGGGCATGGGCACGGGCCTCGGGCTGCCGCAGGTGTTTGCGTTCTGCGAGAGTTCGGGCGGGCTTGCCGCGATCGACAGCGCGATCGGCGCGGGCACCTCGGTGCGCCTGTATCTGCCGCGCGCGTCGGCCGAGCCGCAAAGCGTCAGCCCGGACGAAGCGGGTCCGCAGGAGATCGAAGCGCCGCAGGGGCTGCGCGTGCTGCTCGTCGAGGACAACCAGGAAGTGGCCGCCGGCACCGAAGCGCTGCTGCAGATGATGGGCCACAAGGTCACCGGCGTATTCAACGCCGACCTCGCGCTGCGCCTGCTCGACGACGCCCGCGCGAAGCGCGCGGACACCGGCGAGCCGCTGCCGTTCGATCTCGTGCTGTCGGACATTCACATGCCCGGCAAGCTGAACGGCATCGATCTGGCCGAAGCGGTGCTCGCCTTCGATACGCAACTGCCGGTCATTCTCGTCACCGGCTACGCGGAAGAACTCGACCGCGCGCGGCATGTGAACGTGCGCGTGCTGTCCAAGCCGTTCGACATCGGTCTGCTCGAGAAGCTGCTCGAAACGATCCAGCGCAATCTCGCGCAGACGGATAACGATCCGGTGACGCATCCGGCCGATTCCTGAGGGGCGGGGCCTCCTGACCTCATGGCCTCGTAGCTTCTCGGCCGTGTGCTCCGTGCGCCTGAATCCGGGGGTCATGCAGGCATCACCCGCACGTCACCCAGGCGTCACTCAGGCGTCATTTACCAGGACTTGTAAAAGCGCGGCGGCGACACGCCGCGCTTTTTTGCATGGACGCCCCACGCGGCGTGGCCTCACGGCAGATCACAGCGGATACGCGAGCGCGCGGCCACGCTCCGGCACGATCGTTGCGGCGTCCACGGGGGCAAGGCGGATAGCGCGTGCGGCGCTGCCCGTTCCGCCTGAACATGTCGGGAGATAGCCATGCAACACACCGTGATGGGTTTATTCGACACCCGCGTGCAAGCCGAAAGCGCCCGCGACACGCTCGTGCAGACCGGTTTTGCACGCGAGGCGATCGATCTGCGGACGAACCCCGAGCCGTCCGCCGGCCCGGCGAGCGACGATGTCACCAATGCGGGGATGTTTGCGAATATCGAGCGCTTTCTGTCGAGCCTGTTCGCGACCGGTTCGCGCGCGCTGGACACCACGCGCTACGCGGAAGCGCTGCGGCGCGGCGCAGTGCTCGTGTGCGTCAATGCCGCGAGCGAATCGCATGCGGAGCTTGCGCGCAATACGCTCGTGCGGCTCGGTGCGACCGAGGTCGACGACCGCCTGCCCGATTGGGACGCGCAGACAGCAGGTGCGCAGGCCGCGGCACGGCGCGAATATTCGGTGCTCGACGAACTGGGCATCGGCGCGGTGATGCCGGGCACGCCGCACACGTCCAGCGCAACGACGGCGGCGGCCGGGGCGGCTACGTCACTGCGGGCGGCGGGGGCGCCGGGTGCGGCTGGCGCGGCGCCCGCCACCGCGACAAGTGAAAACACCGGTGTAGCCGGAACGACGAGCGCGACTGTGCCGATGGGTGCCACGCCACGCGATCCGCGCCACACCACGCCGCCGGACAGCCTCCGAGCCGAACCGTTCGCGCCGTCGCCGCTCGACGAGCATCCGAAGTCCGATCCGCTGAACGCGCGAGCCAGCGACGTGGACCGCAGCGCGATTGCCGCCGGCTCGGTGCCGGGCTCGGGCGCGGTCATGCAGCCACCGGAAGTCATCCCCGAACGCGGGCAGCCGACTGCGGAGCCCGGTGCCCGGATGCCTAACGAGTATCTGGAGTACGAAGAAGATTTCCGCGCCCATTACGACGAACAGTACGCGTCCGACAACCCGCGTTACGAGGACTATGTGCCGGCTTATCGCTATGGCGCGGAGATCGGCAACGATGCGCGATTCCGCGATCGTCCGTGGGAAGAGATCGAGCCCGAAGCGCGGCGCTACTGGGAAACCACGTCGCCGGAGAGCACGTGGGAGCGCTTCAAGCTCGCGGTGCGTCATGGGTGGGAGCGGGTGACGGGACATCACCACGCCTAGACAGGCGAGCGGCGGATCAGGCTGTGGCCGCCGCCCGCGTGGGCCTCTCACACGCGGGTGCGGCCTTCGGGCATGCGACGCGCCGCCGGTTGTTGCGTTAGCGAAACGGCCCGTTACGCCGCGTGCCGCTTGACCCAGGCGACGTAGCGGTCGACGAAGGTTTGCAGGAACTTGCGCGTGCCGTCGTTCACGATCTCGCCTTTTTCGTTGATGACCGACAGATCGTGCTTGATGAAGACTTCGGGCTGGGCAAGCGTGGCGACGTCGAGGTAGGCGAGCACGTTGCGCAGATGCTGCTGCGCGAGCGCCGTGCCGGTTGCGCCAAGCGACGTGCCGATAATCGCGCCGGGCTTGTTGCCCCACGAGTTCGTGCCCCACGGGCGCGAACCCCAGTCGAGCGCGTTCTTCAGCACGCCCGGCATCGAGCGGTTGTATTCGGGCGTCACGAACAGCAGGCCGTTCGCGGCCTCGACCCGTTCCTTGAGCTTTTTACCGGCTTCGGGATAGTCGGCATCGTAGTCCTGGCAGTAGAGGGGCAAGGAGCCGATATCGATGAACTCGAAGGTGAAATCGGATGGAGCAAGGGAAATGACCGCTTGGGCCAACTGGCGATTGAACGAATCCCGCCGCAGACTGCCAACGACAACTGCAATGTGATAAGCCATGGTTCGCTTCCTCGGGTAAGGCGCTCGACGCGCAAAGAGTACGAGGTGTTCATCATAGGCAAAAGCCGCGCGAGTGGCGACGCGGGGCGACAAATTGGCGGAGCGGGACAGGCCGGAAGGCGGCTACGGAGATCGTGCCGGTGGATAACGATTTATCCCTGAAAGTTATCCACAAATTCACTGAATAACCTTGTGGATAACTGAGACTTTTGCCTTGTCAATCAAGCCCGCCCCCGGGCCGGGACGATTTGAGGCAAAGCGATGCAATGCATTTATCGAGGACCGGACCGGGTCGATGTTCTGTCCGGCCCTGCGCGTGCTTCGATCAGTTGCCGAAGAACACGTTGCAGTACGACGGGGGGCCGTTGCACGCGGCCGGAGCGGCAGCGTGAGCCACGCCGGAAGCAGCGGCAAACAGGGCGGCGGAAGCGATCAGGGCGGAAAGAATGCGTTTCATGGCAAAGGTCCTCGTCAGCGTGTGGTTTGCGATCTCGGGTGATCGTTGGCGTGAAGCATAGCGAGCCGCTCACTGCCCACAAACAGCGAAGATGGGAAGATATTTTCTTATAAAATGAAATAATCGGCATTGCCCCTCTGTGTCAATTCGGTGGCAGAACGGCGCATGCCTGTTTGCCGTGCTGCCGATTGACCACCGTTTCGCCCCACGACTTTAATTTCATTTTTCGAAATAATCTCTTGCCGTTGTCATAAGCTGCCGCGTCGCGCGACCAAGCTATCTGGCGATCGCAGACCGGAGATCTATGTTCAATACCGATTCGCTTGCGCAGGAGCGTGAGGGAGAATGGCGCACGCATCCGCAGACAGCGCAAGGACGATCATCCGCTCATGAATCGCGAAGTCTCAGAAGAACAGGCGCGGCAGTCCGTGCATCGAAGGAGCGCGACATGACGCAGCCACGTGGCGCGGCGCTCGACGATCCCGTCTATCTCGCGCAACTGCGGCGCGATCTCGTGCGCTTCGCGCGCCTGCAATTGCGCGACGCCGCGGCCGCCGAAGATGCCGTGCAGGAAGCCCTGACCGCCGCATGGACCCAGGCCGAGCGCTTCGCCGCGCAATCGGAACACAAGACGTGGGTGTTCGGCATCCTGCGCCACAAGCTCGTCGACACGCTGCGCGCGCGGCGGCGCACGATCAATCTGTCGGCGCTCGAAACCGAACTCGACGGCGAGGCGCTGCTCGATCGCGAGCTGTTCAAGGACAACGGCCACTGGTCGAGCGAGACGAAACCGCGCCCGTGGCCGACGCCCGAAACCGCGTTGCGCCAGCAGCAGTTCTGGACCCTCTTCGAGATGTGCCTCGATCATCTGCCTGAGCACATTGGGCGCGTATTCATGATGCGCGAGTTTCTCGACCTCGATATCGCGGCCATCTGCACCGAATTGCAGATCAACGCGAATCATTGCAGCGTGCTGATCTATCGGGCGCGCTTACGGCTGCGCACGTGTCTGAGCGAAAAGGGCTTATCGAGCGAGGATGCCAATGGGGAAGTGTAAGAACATCACGCGGCTGCTATCCGACGCGCTCGACCGGTCGCTGACGAGCGGCGAGTGGCTCGCGATCCGCCTGCATCTGCCGACGTGCAGCGGCTGCCGTAACTATCGCAAGCAGATACGGTTGTTGCGAGCGGCCGCGCACACGGTCAGCGGAATCGAGTCGGCGGATGCGGCGGGGAATGACGAGCGGTGAAATTCAAGCGATGGGATGCAGAGGCTCTGGACGGAGCGCTGAGGGCGTAGCAAGGCTTGGACGCCTGGCACGGCGCCTGTGCCTCGATGTGCCATTCACTGTCCGCTGTTCGCTTGCTTCGGTGTTGGCGGCGCCAGCGATCAACGCTCGGCCGGTGGCGTGTCGCGATAGCGTTCGAAAAAACGCGCATGCGACGCTTCATCGATAAGGACGGGATTGGCTTCGGTCCGTGCCAGATGTTTCGCGAGCTGCGCACGGGTGCGAATCGGCCGAGGCGCGAAATTGCCGCCGCAATTCGCGGCAGACGTTGCGCAGTCGCGTCAGCGCACAGACCTCGCAGAACGTGCATTCGTACGTGCAGATCATCGCAGCGGGCGCGTTCGGCGGCAGCGACTTGCCGCAACCTTCGCAGGACGGTCTCAGCTCGAGCCTATCGGCGGCTCCGCTTCAGGAACGCGAGGCGCGGGGGGCGTCTCGCTCTCCGGTCAGTGTAAGCGGCCGGCCGCTCGCGGCGGAAGGAGCGGTGCGGGAGCGCCGGCCTACCGTGCGTGCATACGTCGATCGCCGGCAATGACGATACGCCTCGCTCCCGTTGCGTGGCATCGTTACGTCAGCACGTTCCACAACACGAGCGTCAACGCGAGTCCGACGACCGATACGATCGTCTGCAACACCGACCAGACCAGCACCGTCTGTTTCAATTGCAATCCGAAGTATTCGCGGACCATCCAGAAACCCGCGTCGTTGACGTGGCAGAAAAATACCGAGCCCGCGCCGATCGCGAGTGCCATCAGCGAATTGTGTGTCGCGCTGAGGCCGGCCACGACCGGCGCGACGATGCCGGCCGTGGTCGTCGTGGCGACCGTTGCCGAACCGGTGGCCTGACGCAGCGCGACCGCGATGAGCCAGGCGAGCAGAAGCAACGGCATATGCGAGCCGAGCGCGATCTTGCCGATCGTCGTGCTGATGCC
>Ga0154001_1000005_pt1 | contig 59340 bp, 47 predicted proteins | sample TSNJ085MetaG_FD_104699 | JGI IMG/M metagenome (GOLD analysis project Ga0154001, IMG submission 104699) | Attine ant fungus gardens microbial communities from New Jersey, USA - TSNJ085 MetaG | ecosystem: Host-associated > Fungi > Mycelium > Unclassified | place: USA: New Jersey, Wharton State...
CTCGGGAATGTCCTGCATCAGGCGCGACAGATCGACTTCGCCTTCCACCTCGCCGACCACCTGCGCGGCGCTGCCGTCCTGGCGCGCGTAGGCCTGGTTGATCGCCTGCGCGAGTTCGTCGGCCGGCATGCGCACGACCGAGACCGCGCCGAAATTGCGTGCGACCTCGGCAAGCGCCGCGTCGCTCGTGCGTTCGCTGATCCAGACTTCGAGGCTGTCGGGGTGCTGATGCGCGACGAGAATCTGGCCGCCGCGCGCGAAGCCGTACGGCACGAGCCGGGCCGCGAGCGGCGAGGGCGCCGCGTGCTCGCCGACGGCCTCGCCGTGGTGCGTGCGCTGCGATTGCGCGGGCGTCTGCGTCACGGACGCGCTCCCGGCGACATCGTGCTCGGCTCGACGCTGCTCGCCGGGGCGATGACGGCGGGCTGCGGCACGGGTTGCGTCGTCGCGGGCTGCGCCGCTTGCGGCACGGCCTGTTGCGGCGTTTGTTGGGGGGCTTGCTGCGGCATCATCTGCTGACGGCGCATCTGGTTCAGATCGAACAGGTTCATCGCGGGCACGCCACCCTGGCTCGGGCCAATCGGCATCGGCGGCACGACCGGATCGTCGCGATCCTTCATGATGTTGTTGTCCGAGCGGTACGCGCCCTGCACGCCCTGGATGTAGTCGTAGCGGTTCGCCGTGACAGCCTGCGCGGTATCGCGATCGCTGATGATGACGGGACGCAGGAACACCATCAGGTTGGTCTTGTCGCGCGTCTTCTGCTCCGAGCGGAACAGCTGGCCAAGCCACGGAATGTCGCCGAGCAGCGGCACCTTGCTGTTGCTGACCTGGTAGTTGTCCTGCATCAGGCCGCCGAGCACGATGATCTCGCCGTTATCGCACAGCACCGTCGACTGGATCGAGCGCTTCGTGAACTCCGGGCCCGCCGGGTTCGTCGTCGAGTTGTTCGTGCCGTTCACGATCGCCGAATCTTCGGTGTAAAGCTGCAGCTTGAGGATGCCGCCTTCGGTGATCTGCGGCTTCACGTGCAGCGTGAGACCGATGTCGACGCGGTCGAACGTGTTGAATGCCGCGCTCGTCGTGCCGCTCGTCAGGTTCGAGTACGAACCGGTCTGGATCGGCACGTTCGTACCGACGACGATCTTCGCTTCCTCGTTGTCGAGCGTAATCAGGTTAGGCGTGGACAGCACGTTCGCGTCGGCGGTCTGCGAGAGCGCCTGCAGCAGTGCGCCGAGACCCTGTACACCGAAGAGGTTGTGAATCCAGCCGACGTTCAGGCCTTGCTGAAGCGTGCCGTTGCCGAGCGCCGAGGCAAGCCCGAGACCGCTGGTCGCGCCGGCTGCCGCGCCGGCCGTTACGGCCGCGGCCGTCAGGTTGACGATGCTGTTGCCGGAGCCGGCCGCCAGGTTCGTGCCGGCGAACAGCGAATTGTTCGCGACCTGCCACTGGATGCCAAGATTGCCGCTCGTGTTCGAGTTCAGCTCGACGATCAGCGCCTCGATGTAGACCTGCGCGCGGCGCGCGTCGAGCTGATCGATCACGGCGCGCAGATTGCGGTAGACCGGGTCCGGCGCGGTGATGATCAGCGAGTTGGTCGCGGAGTCGGCCGTGATCATGCCGCCGCCCTGGTTGTCGTCGCTCTTGTTCTTGTCGCCGCCGAGAAAATCGCCGTTGTTATTCGAGCCCGAGGCGCCGCCGCCCATCGGCGAGGCCATCGAGCTGCTGCCGAGGCCGCCCGACGGCAACGGCGGCGTGCCGGACGTGCCCGTCGAGTTGCTGCCCGACAGGCCGCCGCTGCTATTCTGGTTGAACGAGTTCGCTTCGTTCGAGCCGCCCGACGAACCGCCTTCGCCGCCGCCGCTCTTGCCGAGCATGCTGCGCAGCGTGCGCGCGAGCTTCGTCGCATCCGCGTTGCGCAGCGGCACGACGTGCATGTTGCCTGGCATCGTGGTCGGCGTGTCGAGCTGCTTCGCGAGTTCCCGCGCGGCGGCAAGGCGCGCGCTGTTCGAGGCGCGGATCAGCAGCGAGTTGGTGCGCGGGTCAGACGAAATCGATACCTTCAGCGTCGCGTCCGTGCTGCCGATCGAGCCCGGGTCGAGCATCTTGTTCATCTGCTGGGCGATGTCGATCGCGTTCGCGTTCTTCAGCTGCACGACCGCGACCGACTGGCCCGCCGCGCTGTCGACGCCCGCAATGATCTGCGCGATGCGCCGCACGTTGTCGGCGTAATCGGTGACGACAATCGTATTGTTGGCCGGATAGGCCGCGACGGTATTGTTCGGCGAGATCAGCGGACGCAGCACCGGCAGCAGGTTATTGGCCGATTCGTTCTTCAGCGTGAAGACCTGCGTGACCACCTGGTCGCCGCGCGCGCTCGGCGTATTGCCGACGTAGGTCGGCACGCCCTGCAGCTTGGCGTCGGCCTCGGGCACGACCTTCAGCACGCCGTGATCCTGCACCAGCGCGAAGCCCTGCATGCGCAGTGCCGACTGCAGGGTTTTCAGCGCCTGATCTTCAGGTACAGCGTTTTCGGAAACGAGGTTCAGCTGTCCCTTCACCCGTGGGTCGACAATGATCGTTTTGCCGGTTGCGGCGCCGATCGCCTTCGCGACCTGATCGATGTCGGCGTTCACGAAATTCAGTGTCACCTCTGCCTGTGCTGTCTGCGCGGTGATCAACCCAGCCACCAGCAGCGCCGTTGCCACGCGACGCAAAGCCATACAATTTCTTCTCATGGAATGTGATATCGATGCCGGCAGCCGCTGCCACCGACGGTCATGCGATGCGGACCCGGCGGCAAGCCATTGCCCGATCGGCTTACGAGCCGGTTGCGAAAACGATTTCCGCGTGGAACACCAGCTCGCCAATGTCCGAAAAAAACGAACAGTACCAGCTTTTCATGTCGGATTTGAAACAAAACAGACGACCTCGCGCGATTCCCTTAAAAGATCGCTGGGTTGTCATTCAATTGAAAGCAAACCGGCTTCAGGAGCGAATCTCAGCACGCGGATTTGTGCTGCCTTATGTCGGTTGGCCAACTTGACGATGTTCAGACTGCCGGTATGATACGAGCCGTTCGACTCGCCGTTATGGGTTTGCTCACGCGGGTTTTCCCCGACGCGCGATAAACACCCGGCCAGCCTGCCTCTCGCGGCAAAAACGCGGCCGGGAAAACGCCTTACTGATCCTTACTCCGAGATTTTCTGGCTGTCTTTAGCGATGAAATGTCCGTTCGTTACTGTCGTTGTCACCCTGACCCTGCTCGCGGCAGCGGGGTCGGCGCGCGCCGACTGTTTCGACGAGGCGGCCAAATATCAGAAGGTTAATCCGCTGATTCTGCGGGCCATCGCCTGGCAGGAATCGCACAACCGGCCGGACGCGCAGCACAAGAACGCGAACGGCTCGACCGACTACGGCGTGATGCAGATCAACTCGATCCATCTGCCTGTGCTCGCGCAATACGGCATCTCGCAGGGCACGCTGATGGAGCCGTGCAAGAACGTCTATATCGCCGCGTGGCATCTGCGCCGGCAGATGAACAAGTACGGCAATACGTGGCAGGCGGTCGGCGCGTACCACTCCGAAACGCCGGCATTGCGCGACAAGTACTCGCAGCAGATCGTCGCGATTCTGCGTAGCTGGAAGTTGATGCCGGCCGCACGCTAGTACGAGAACTAAAGCGGTTTGCCGGGTTTCTCGTTCGCTGGCGTGCTTTCTTCCGTTTTTTCCTCGTGATTTTCCCCACGAATACGGCCGTGCCTCTCGCCGCCACGATGCTCGCGCGCGGCCCATGGCCGTTTTGATGCACAATGCGGCTTCATGCTGCCGCGACGATCCGTTCGGGCTCGCGCGGCAAAACGGCCAAGCGGTTCATGCAAGGCCGGGCCCGGCATGCCTTCCCATCTTCCTGTTTTCTCCGTACCGCGATGAACCAGCCGCTATTGCCCGTCACCGTGCTCTCCGGTTTTCTGGGCGCCGGCAAGACCACGCTCCTGAACCACATCCTCGCGAATCGCGCCGGTCTGCGCGTCGCGGTGATCGTCAACGATCTCGCCGCCGTCAATATCGATTCGGCGCTCGTGCGTCACGCCGCCGAGTTGTCGCGTGTCGAGGAACAGCTCGTCGAGTTGTCGAACGGCTGCATCTGCTGCACGTTGCGCGACGATCTGCTGAACGAGATCCGCCGCCTCGCGGAAGAAAAGCGCTTCGATGCGCTGCTGATCGAATCGACCGGCGTCGCCGAACCGATGCCGATCGCCGAAACCTTCGCGTTCGTCGACGATGACGGCGCATCGCTATCCGATATCGCGCGGCTCGACACGATGGTGACCGTCGTCGATGCGTTCAACTTCCTGCGCGACTATGCCTCGGCCGAGGCGCTCGCCGAACGCGGCGTCGCCGTCAGCGAAGAAGATGACCGCACGATCGTCGAACTGCTGATCGAGCAGATCGAATTCTGTGACGTGCTCGTCGTGAACAAGGCGGACCTCGTCAGCACGGACGAACTCGCGCGCCTGCAAGGCATCCTCGCGCGCATCAACCCGCGCGCGGTGCAGGTGGTGAGCCGCTTCGGCAGCGTGCCGCTCGACCAGGTGCTGAACACGGGCCGCTTCGATTTCGACGAGGCGTCGAGCGCGCCGGGCTGGCTCGCCTCGCTCGATCACGGCCACGACGATGAGCACGGCCACGCGCATCACGGCGAAGCGGACGAATACGGCATCGGCAATTTCATTTATCGCGCGCGCCGGCCGTTTCATCCGCAGCGGCTGTGGGAACTGCTGCATCAGGAATGGAAGGGCGTGCTGCGCAGCAAGGGCTTCTTCTGGCTCGCGACGCGCAATGACATTGCCGGTTCGCTGTCGCAAGCGGGCGGTGCCTGCCGGCATGGTCCGGCGGGCATGTGGTGGGCCGCGCAGGATCGCAGCGAATGGCCCGACGGAGACGACGAACTGAGCGCCGAAATCGCCGCCGACTGGTATGGCGATCTGGACGATACGAGCATCGGCGACCGTCGCCAGGAGCTGGTGTTGATCGGCATCGATATCGATCCGGCCGCGTGGCGCGCGAAATTCGACGCGTGCCTGCTCAGCGACGCCGAATACGCGCTCGGGTCAGAGGCCTGGCGGCAGTTCGACGATCCGTTCCCCGCATGGGACTTCGACGAAGACAATCACGATCATGACGGCGCACAGGGTCACACCCATCACGATCACGGCCACGATTGCGAGCACTGCGGAGATGGCCACGGCGAAATCGTGCATCGTCACGACTGAGCACCGGGCGCACCAGGCACAGCGCCCGGCATTTTCCCGCTGGCCGGAAACGAAATCGCGGACGAAAAAAAACCCGCCATGGGCGGGTTTCTAGCGGGTGTCAACTGCCCGGCAGATCGATCTGCTTAGCGCTTGTTGACTGCGTCCTTGAACGCTTTGCCGGCGGTGAACTTGACGGTCTTGGCTGCCGGAATCTTGATGGTTTCGCCGGTCTTGGGATTGCGACCCGTACGCGCTGCGCGCTTACCCGAACCGAAGCTGCCGAAGCCGATCAACTGGACCGCTTCACCCTTCGACACAGCCTTCTTGATCACTTCGAGCAACGTGTCCAGCGTTTCGCCGGTTTGAGCCTTGCTGGCGCCCGTCTGTCCTGCGACAGCGTCGATCAATTCCTGTTTGTTCATTAAGGTTCCTTTCTGAGTTTAGGTTGATACGAACAGCGCGAACGCGCCGATTATACGTGCGCGCACCGCGCCGTCGAGCAGCTGCGGCCCTGATCCCCGAGAATCTCTCGCAGCGGACAGGTGACTGTTCGCCGGCCGTGCTGCCGCTCCCTTCGCGGCGCTTGCTATGATAGCGCAGCGCAAACCCAATCAGGATAAGGGTTTCGAAGATTTGCGCGGTTCTCGGGCCGATCCAGCAAGGAAACCGGAGTTTTCACCTTGGTTAACCCTTAAAACGAGGCTGAAACCCAGTGCTGACGGGGCTTGGCGTTGGTTTTTGCCAACGCAGCACAGATGCGCATCCGCCTTTTTCCGGCGCTCCGCGAGCCGCGCGCGCCGGCCACAACGACCGGACCGCTCCTTCGAGCATCCATTTGAGCGTGTTTTCCCGCTGCGCATGACCGATCCGCTGATCCCCGCCGTCCTCGCTTTTCGCGACAACGGCAACCCGTTTTCGCCGCTCTACGACGACATCTATCACAGCGCCGTCGGCGCGCTCGAACAGGCCGAATACGTTTTTCTGCGCGGCAATGCGCTGCCCGGGCGATGGCAGAACCGCCGCACGTTCACCGTGCTCGAAACCGGCTTCGGCATGGGCATCAACTTTCTCGTGACGTGGGCCGCGTGGCGCGCCGATCCGTCGCGTTGCGAGCGGCTGCATTTCGTGTCGATCGAAAAGCAGCCGTTCAGCGCCGACGATCTGCGCCGCGTCTATGCGAAGACGCTCTCCGAGCCGCTGATTGCGAGCCTTGCCGATACGCTCGCGCACGCATGGCCGATGCTCGTGCCGGGCACGCACCGGCTCGAATTCGAAGGCGGCCGTGTCGTGCTCACGCTGGTCTTCGCCGATGCGGCCGACAGCCTGCCTGCGTTGCGCCTGCGCGCCGACGCGTTTTATCTCGACGGTTTCGCGCCCGCGAAAAATCCCGAGCTGTGGAGCCCAGTGATCTTCAAGTCGCTCGCACGCGTGGCGGGCGAGGGCGCGACCTTCTCCACCTACAGCAGCGCCGGCGACGTCAAACGCGCGTTGACACAATGCGGCTTCGAGTATCGCAAGGTTGACGGCTTCGGCTGGAAGCGCGCGATGCTGGTCGGTCACTTCGCGCCGCGCTGGCGGGTGCGCCGTTATGAACCGCCCGCGCCGTTCGCGCATGCCGAGCGGCATGCGGTCGTGATCGGCGCGGGGCTCGCCGGCTGCGCCGTGATCGAACGGCTTGCGGCGCGCGGCTGGCGCGTCACGTCGCTCGAACGGCACGCGTCGGTGGCGCAGGATACGTCGGGCAATCCCGCGGGCGTCTTCCATCCGATGATCTCGCGCGACGACAGCGTCGCCTCGCGCGTCACGCGCGCCGGTTTCCTCTATACGCTCAATCGCTGGGCCGCGCTCGAAGCGGCCGGTCATCGGCTCGCGCGCGGCGGCGAGGGCCTGCTGCAAATCGCCGCCGATGACGACGAAGCCCGCTCGATCGGCGCTGCAATCGCGACGTTCCGCTATCCGTCCGACTACGTGAGGCCGGTTTCCGCCAGCGAGGCTTCGGCGCTCGCCGGCATGCCGCTCGCGCGCGGCGGCTGGTTCTTTGCGCACGGCGGCTGGATCGATCCGGCCTCGTTATGCGCCGCGCAGTTCGCCGCGGCGGGCGAGCGGCTAGAACGACGCTTCGGCGTCGAGGTCGCGCGGCTCGAACGAACCGGCGACCAGTGGACCGTCTTCGATATCGCGGGCAATGCGGTAGTACGCGCGCCGGTCGTGATCGTCGCCGGTGCGCACGAGGCCGCGCGAATCGCCGGCTTGCGTCATGCGCCGACCCGCAGCATTCGCGGTCAGTTGAGCTTACTGCCGCCGGGCACGGTCGCGCCGCTCGCGCTGCCGGTGATCGGCGAGGGTTACGCGGTGCCGCTCGCGAACGGCGTCACGCTGGCCGGCGCCACTTACGAACTCGACGATCCCGATACGTCGCTGCGAACGGACGGTCATCGTGAGAACATCGAGCGCGTCGCGCAGATGCTGCCCGTGTTCGCGAGCGCGCTCGACGTCGCACAACCGGCGGCAATCGCCGAACTCGCGGGACGCGTGGCGTTTCGCTGCGTCACGAGCGACCGCATGCCGATGATCGGCCAGCTCGCCGACGAAGCCGCGGCCACCCGCGATGCCGCCCGCCTGCGCGGCGCATGGCCGCTCGATCTGCCGCGCGTGGACGGCCTGTACGGCGCATTCGCGTATGGGTCTCGCGGTCTCGTATGGGCGGCGCTTGGCGCGGAACTGATCGCCTCGCAGATCGAAGGCGAGCCGTGGCCGCTCGAACGCGACCTCGCGGAAGACATCGACCCGGCCCGGTTCCTGCTGCGTGGATTGCGGCAGGGGACGGTGGGTTAACCGCCCTCCCTCGTTAACGGTCGCGGTCGCAACCGCACGCTGCGTGATCGTCGCATGCTGTTGCCGTATACGCCGCTGCGGTTCATCCCGACGGTTAACCCGGTTAACTCGCAACGCAGGTTATCCACCAGCCCCTGTGGATAACCGCGCGGTTAACCGGCGCAAGTCGTGTGGAACTGTTGTGGACGTAAACGGGGTAACTCGCGCGTCGCCGAAAAGCGCAAAAAGTTGCCCGCGTATACCTGCCGCTGCCGCACACGCTGTGCATCCGGTTATGCGGCCGGTAATTGGCTGATTCGTTTCGGTAAACCCGAGTTATCCACAGAAAGCGAGGCAGCTTGTTAACTGTTACTACGTATACATACGGTAAACCAGTAAACAACGAAGGCAGAGGCTGACGCCCCGCCCATCGACTGGCGCAATTCCGTCAAAACATCGCTGGACTTCACCGGTTCTATGCGGAAACGCACATGAAAAACACACAGGCAGCGCTCAAGCTCGCAATCCGCGCCGGCTATTTTTCATGAGTAAAACGGTCGCTTTTTCCTCTTGTCACCGTTTGTCACGAAGATCGCGTACGTTTTTACCGTTTTGCCTGCGAGTTGGTGCCTTTTCGGTTGAGACAGAAAAAGCTATGGCACAATCGCCGTTCTTTTCCGCGTTGTGCCCCCCGTATCTGGCGGCACGCATTGCAACGGAACGGTGCCGGTCAAACAGAATCTGATTCAAAGTCGACGGCGTTCTTTCACCGTACCGGTTGCTATAGCCGCATCCGTGAACGTGCCGGATTCTTCGCGGTTCTTTTCCGGCCGCGGCGCATGCCGATCATCCGATCATTGAAACTCGCAACGCTGACTTCGCGAAGCGAGATTGCGACAGTGGGCGTTGACCCGCTCGCTCGCCGGCGTCTGCGCCGGTTCGTGTCGTCTGCCGTTGCTGACAAGGAGAACCCATCACGATGAATTCGGCGTTTTCGTTTCTTCCAGCGTGGCCGCTTTCGCCCGACGCCATCTTTTGGGCCGGACTTGCCTTGCTTGCCGCCGGTCTGTGCGGCGAGTTGTGTTATCGCGCATGGCGTTTACCGCGCATTTCCGGTTATGCGGTGATCGGTCTCGTTGCCGGCGCGGCCGGTTTCGGCGTGATCGACGCCGATGCCGCGCGCGCCGCGCGGCCGTTGCTCGACGTCGCGCTCGGCCTGCTGCTGTTCGAACTCGGCAGCCGGCTCGATCTGCGCTGGATCCGCCGTAATCCGTGGCTGATCCTGTCGAGCGTCGCCGAAGCCACGCTGACTTTCGTGCTGGTCCTGCCGGTTCTGCTGTTCCTGAACGTGCCGCTGATGGTGGCGACCGTGCTGGCCGCGATCGCAATGGCGACGTCGCCGGCGATGGTGATCCAGCTGAAAACGGAATTGCGCGCGGAAGGGCAGGTCACGCAGCGTCTGCTGACGCTGACCGCGCTGAACAGCATGTATGCGGTGGTGATCGAAAAGCTCGTCTCGAGCTGGCTGCATCAGGAGGTATACGGCAATGTCTTCGCGACCATCCTGCAGCCGCTATATCTGCTGATCGGCTCGCTCGTGCTCGCGTATCTGCTTGCGCGCACCTGCACGTTCTTCTATCGGCGCCTGAACATGCACGACGAGCATTCGTTCGTCGCGCTGTTCGGTCTCGTGCTGCTCGCGATCGCGGTTGCGCATCTGTTCAAGCTGTCGACGATTCTCGCGTTGCTCGCCGCGGGCATCATCGTGAAAAATCATGAGGCTCGTCCGCAGTTGTGGCCGCAGCATTTCGGCACGGCCGGCTGGCTGCTGACCGTGATCCTGTTCGTGCTGACGCTGACCGCGTTCGAATGGCGGCACATGGCGCTCGGCGGTGTTGCGGCGCTGGGGCTGATCGTGGCGCGGCTGGTGGCGAAGCTGGTCGGCGTGCTCGCGTTCGCCAAGCCGAGCGGCCTGAACTGGAAGCAGGGCGTGGCGCTCGGCCTGTCGTTGTCGCCCATGTCGGCGCTGGCTTATCTGCTCGTCGACGACACCTACAACCTTTATCCGAACTTCGATCCGCAATTGCGCGCCATCGTGATGTGTTCGATTTTCGTGCTGCAGATTCTCGGGCCGTGGCTCGTGTATCGCAGTCTCGCGCTCGTCGCCGAACGGCGCGAAGAGTAAGCGGGAACCCAACATGAGCGCGGCGTGGCAAGACGGCGGCGCCGGACTCGCGAAGCCGTTTTAAACTCATCCGTTTCAAACGACCTGACTCAGGGGACGCCATGTCACTCGAACCCTTCATCGATTCGAAGCCGTTCACATTCGGCATCGAACTCGAAATGCAGATCGTCAATACGCATGACTATGATCTGACCAAGGCCGGCTCGGATCTGCTGCGTCTTATCAAGGACGAAAAAATCCCCGGCAACATCACGCCGGAAATCACCGAAAGCATGATCGAGCTGTCGACCGGCATCTGTACGTCGCATGAGCAGGCCGTGGCCGATCTGCGCCAGATTCGCGACACGCTTGTCTCCGCGGCCGATCATCTCAATGTCGGCCTGTGCGGCGGCGGCACGCATGCTTTCCAGCAATGGAGCGAGCGGCAGATCGTCGATACGCCGCGTTTTCAGTATCTTTCCGAGCTATACGGCTATCTGGCGAAGCAGTTCACGGTGTTCGGCCAGCACGTGCACATCGGTTGCCCGGATGCGAACAGCGCGCTGTATCTGCTGCATTCGATGTCGCGTTTCATCCCGCATTTCATCGCCTTGTCCGCTTCGTCGCCGTTCGTGCAGGGCGTCGATACCGGTTTCCATTCGGCGCGGCTCAATTCGGTGTTCGCGTTTCCGTTGTCGGGCCGCGCGCCGTTCGTGCTCACGTGGGACAGCTTCGAGGAATATTTCTCGAAGATGGTCCATACCGGCGTGGTCAACAGCATGAAGGACTTTTACTGGGACATCCGTCCGAAGCCGGGCTTCGGCACGATCGAAGTACGTGTGATGGATACGCCGTTTTCGGTCGACCGCGCCGCGGCGATCGCCTGCTACATCCAGACGCTCGCGCGGCATCTGCTGCTCGACAAGCCGATCGCGCCGAAGGAGGACGACTACCTTGTCTATACCTTCAACCGCTTCGAGGCCTGCCGTTTCGGTCTCGGCGGCACCTGCATCAATCCGCAAACGGGCGAACGCAAGACGATTTCCGAGGACATCCTCGAAACGCTCGAACTGATCGGCGCGCATGCCGAAACGCTGGGCTCGACCAATGCGCTGACTGAAATCGGCGCGATTGCGCGCGGCCAGATCAACGATGCAACCTGGCTGCGCAGCGTGTTTGCGCGGGAAAAGTCCTTGCACGAAGCGGTGCGGCAGCAGTGTCTGCAATGGCGCGCCTAGTCGCGAGGTCATTCACAAAATCGCGCTCGCGAGTGTCATTTACGTAACGTTTCAGGGAAACCCGCCTCGTGCGGGTTTTTTTTCGTAATGTCTTTTAAAAAATTTTTGCCCGTGACCCCCTTCAGGTTTTTCCAAAGTTTACGTATACAAGCGTAGTAGTCGTTAACAAGCATTGCCTGAGGCTGTGGACAACTGAATAATTCCTTGCAAAGTCAACGCGCTGCGGAAATGATAACGAGGTATCGCGAAATGGGCTTCGACCTTGTCGGACAAGGACGGACAGGAAGCGGTCAGGTATTGTCCGGGGCGTTATCGGGAAATGTTGCACAGGCTATCCAAACGTTTTCCCCTGGTTATCCACAGAGTGGGTTGGATAAGTTAGCTGTACGATTTGCCGACCTCGCATAGAATGTCGTTTTCAACCGCTAGCGGTTTGCCGGGCGGTAAATTTTTGAGATAGTTGAACCACCGGTTTCGTCAGCAGTCAGTCGAAGCTACCCCACACACGCAACGGGCGCGGTCGGCAAGCAGTTTGCCGGCATCGCACAAAAGCGGTAAATAAACGAATCGAAGATTATGAGCGAAGGTGTATACGGAGAACAGGCAGCTGGGCGTGTGACCCACAGCCTCTTGCGATTGAGCACGGCGATGCGCAGCCAGGCTTGGGAATGGGCGGAAGGCGCAGGCCTCACGCCGACCCAGGGCGAAATCCTCGTGCTGTTGATGCAGCGCAAAGGGCCGATGCGTCTCGGCGAGATTGCCCGCGAAACGGCGCTGACCGCCGCGACCACCAGCGATGCGGTCAGCACGCTCGAGACCAAGGGTCTTGTCGAAAAGCGCCGCGCCCTCGACGATGGCCGTGCCCTTGCTGTCCGTCTGACTTCGCGTGGCCGCACGGCCGCGAAGCGCGCGGCCCAGTGGCCCGACTTCCTGAGCAAGGCAGTGGGCACGCTGCGTGAAGAAGAGCAGGCCGTGTTCTATCGCACGCTGCTCAAGACCATCCATCAGCTCGAGGCGCAGGACACGATTCCGGCGCACCGCATGTGCCTGAGCTGCTCGCATTTCCAGCCGAGCAAGAATCCGAAGAAGACGCCGCATCACTGCGCGCTGCTCGACCTGAACATGGCGGACACCGATCTGCGTCTCGACTGCTCCGTGCACGAAAAGGCGGACGTCGCTATCCAGAAGAAGAACTGGAAGATTTTCGCGGTCTAACGCGGCGTCTTTCGGGGCGATTGGGACCATTCGCTATCATGGCCTCGCGGGTCCGGCGGCCGGCGTAAGCCGGCTGTCGGACGGCTGGCGGTCGCGCAATGACAGGCCGGCGGCATGTCGTTGCACGGCAAGTCGTTAGTTAACCTGAAGGTGGGACAGGGCGATGAATCGCGAAGTACTGGCCATTCGTCATGTGCACTTCGAGGATCTGGGCAGTCTCGAGCTGGTGCTCGGCGAGCGCGGGCGTCCGGTCCGTTATCTCGACGTGGGACTTGCCCGTATCGAGGCGCCGAATCCCGTCTCCGCTTCGTTGATGGTCGTGCTCGGCGGCCCGATCAGCGCAACCGGCGACGCGCTTTATCCCACACTCGTGCCGCTGCTCGCGATGATCGAAAAGCGCATCGCGGCCGGTCTGCCGACGCTCGGCATCTGTCTCGGCGCGCAACTGATCGCGCGTGCGCTCGGTGCGCGCGTTTATCCCGCAGGCCATACCGAACTCGGCTGGACGCCGCTCACGTTGACCGACGCCGGCCGCGCTTCGCCGCTGCGTCATTTGGATGGCGCGCAGACGTCGATGCTGCATTGGCATGGCGATACCTTCGATCTGCCCGCCAACGCGACGCGTCTTGCTTCGACACCCGCCTGCGAAAACCAGGCGTTCACCTGGGGCGATCACGTGCTGGGTTTGCAATGTCATCCGGAAATCCGCAGCGATCGCTTCGAACCATGGCTGATCGGCAATGCGGGCGAACTGATCGGGCATGGCATCGATGCGCGCCAGTTGCGTGCCGATACCGCGCAATTTGGCCCGGCCCTCGAAGCCGCCGCCTGCCGCATGTTCGGCGAATGGCTCGATCAGGTCGAAACCCAAGCCTGAGCCCAGATTCATGCAGTAAACCGCTTGCGGTGCTATGCTCGGTTGCTCTCGGGTTTTCACTGGGCAAATCCATGAGCGCGCTTTTCTCTCCGCTCACGCTGCGTAGCGTGACGCTTCCCAACCGTATCGTTGTTTCCCCGATGTGCCAGTACTCCGCCGAACGCGGCGAAGCGACCGCATGGCACATGATCCACCTCGGCAGTCTCGCCTTGTCCGGCGCTTCGATGCTGTGCATCGAAGCGACCGCGGTCGAGCCCGATGGCCGCATCACGCCCGGCGATCTCGGCTTGTGGGACGACGCAACCGAAGAAGCGCTGGTGCCGGTGCTGGCCGCGATTCGCAAGCATTCGTCCATCAGCGTGACGATGCAGCTGTCGCATGCGGGCCGCAAGGCGTCGAGCCATGTGCCGTGGGACGGCGGTCAACTGATTCCGGTGTCGCAAGGCGGCTGGCTGCCGCATGCGCCGTCGGCGTTGCCGCACAAGGCCGGTGAAGAGCCGCCGCTGGCGCTCGACGTCGGCGGTCTGAGGCGGATTCGCGAAGCCTTTGCGGCTTCGGCGCGGCGTGCCGCGCGCCTCGGCATCGACGCACTCGAAGTGCATGCGGCGCATGGTTATCTGCTGCATCAGTTCCTCTCGCCGGTCGCCAATCAGCGCAGCGACGAATACGGCGGCTCGCTCGAAAACCGCATGCGTTTCCCGCTCGAAATCTTCGACATCGTGCGCGCCGCATTCCCGGCCGACAAACCCGTTGGCGTGCGCGTGTCGGCAACCGACTGGGTCGAAGGCGGCTGGACGCTCGAAGACACGATCGCCTTTGCGCACGAACTGCAAAAGCGCGGCTGCGACTGGATCGATGTGTCATCGGGCGGCGTGTCGCCATTGCAGAGGATTCCGCTCGAACCCGGTTATCAGATTCCGTTCGCGAAGGCCGTCCGGCATGCGACCGGTCTTGCGACGATCGGCGTCGGGCTCATCACCGATCCGCTGTATGCCGAGCAACTGATCGAAGCGGGCGACGCCGACCTGATCGCCATCGCTCGCGGTCTGCTGTACAACCCGCGCTGGCCGTGGCATGCCGCCGCGCAACTCGGCGCTACGGTCGATGCGCCGCCGCAGTACTGGCGTTCGCAACCGCGCGATCAGAAGGCTCTGTTCGGCGACATATCGTTCGGTCAACGCTAACGTAGCGCAGCTTGAAACGAACGCGCCGGCGACGGTTGAACGAAGCCGCAGTCAGCGTGTAGGATGCCGGTTGTGGCGCTTCGGCGTCGCAAGTCGACGCGGCGCTCGCAGGGCGCCGCGTTTGCTATCCGCGTCAGAAAAGCTGCGTGCAAAACGTGTCTCTGACGATTGCCGGACTTCATCCCAGTTCTTCACAAGGATTCATTCAATGAATTCACGCAGGATCGCCGTGCGCCGTTCGGGTGTGCACGGCAAGGGCGTGTTTGCACTCGAACCGATTGCGGCCGGCGAGCGGCTCATCGAATACAAGGGCGAGCGGATCTCCTGGAAAGAAGCGCTGCGCCGTCATCCGCACAATCCGGCTGAGCCGAATCATACGTTCTACTTCGCGCTGGACAACGGCAAGGTGATCGACGGCAAGGTGAACGGCAATAGCGCGCGCTGGATCAATCACTCGTGCGCGCCGAACTGCGAGGCCGAGGAAATCGACGGTCACGTGTACGTGCATGCGCTGCGCGATATCGCGGAAGGCGAGGAAGTCTTTTACGACTACGGGCTCGTGATCGACGCGCGTCAGACGAAAAAGCTCAAGAAGGAATACGAATGCCGTTGCGGCGCGCGCAAGTGCCGCGGCACGATGCTGGCGCCGCCGGCGAAGGGCAAGAGCGGCGGTGCCAAGGCCGACAAGCCAGGCAAGTCCGGCAAGACGACGAAGAAATCGAAGAAGAAATGAGGCAAGGCGTGAGCGCCTCGGTCGAACCGGGCGTTCACGTCCTGCTGCTGTCGGATAGTCAGATATCCACCGGCGCCGAGGGCGCCGTTTTTTTCGCCACGCGCCGCGCGTCGGCGTCCGCGACGCCGGCAGGCACCTCGGCGCGCATCAGCGGCACCCGCACGATGAAACGTGCGCCGCCTTCGGGTGCGTCCTCGTAATGCACGCTGCCGTGATGCAGCACCATGATGTCGTGGACGATCGCCAGACCCAGGCCCGCGCCGCTATCCACGCCGGCTTCGCTCTGGCCGTCGCCGCGGAAAAACCGCTTGAACAGATCGGCCTGCTGCGCGCGGGGCACGCCCGGCCCATTGTCTTCGACGACGATCTCCGCCATGCGCAGCTCGTCGATCAGCGTCTGCGAAACGGTCACGGTGATACGAGCGCCGTCGATGCGCGACGGCGGCACGTACTTCAGCGCGTTATCGAGCAGATTCGCGATCACTTCATGCAGCAGCACCGGGTTGCCGCGCGCAGTCAGCGGATGATCGTTCGAGGGATCGTCGAGACGCTGGAAGCCGAGGTCGACCTGCACGGCAAGCGCGCGCGGCACCCATTCCGCACCTGTGTCGAACGCGAGCGCGGCCATATCGACATTGACGAAGCGTGCCGCCTGTTCGCCCGGCTCGGCCCGCGCGAGCGACAGCAACTGATTCGACAGCCGCACCGCGCGGTCGGCCGCGGCGCGCAACTCTCGTACGGCGGCGAGCGTCTGCTGCGGATCGCGCGCGACCGCCGCCTGTTCCGCATGCAGCTTCACGGCGGTGAGCGGCGTGCGCAGCTGATGCGCGGCGTCGGCGATGAATTTGCGCTGCGCGTCGAGCGCGGTTTTCAGGCGGTCGAGCAGCGCGTTCAGTGCGCCGGTAAGCGGACGGATTTCGACGGGCACATAGGTTTCGTCGACCGGTTCGAGCGACGTGTGCGTCTGCCGGTTCAGCGAATCGGCGAGGGCGGTGAGCGGATTGAGCTGCTGATTGACGACGCGCCAGACGATGACCCAGCCGGCCAGCAGCAGCAACAGCAGCGGCATCATGATCGCGACCAGAAACTCGGCGGCGATGCGGAACCGGTGATGCACGGCCTGACCGACTTCGATGATGATCGGATTGCCCTTCGGCTGGTCGACCCGCACTTGCGCGACCCGTACCGTCACGCCTTCATGCTGGGTTTCGAATACATACGCATAGTGCATACGGCGCACGTTGATGCCTTGCAGCGGCAGATTGCTGTCGCCGGCGATTTCGGTGTCGCCGTTGCTGATCCGGTAGACGAGATGCTCGACCGGATCGGAGAACATCGCCTGCGCGAGCGGCGGCACCGTGATCGGCGCTTCGGGTCCGGCAATCTGGATCTGTTTGGAGATCGCGGTGGCGAGGTCGGCGAGCGAGCGGTCGACGACATGCTGCGTGTACTGCCAGGCCAGCCAGTAAGCGATCAGGCCGCTCATCAGCGCGAGCAGTGAAAGGGGAGCAGCGAGGCGCCGCAGCAGCGTGCGGCGCAGACTATTAGCGGCCGGCTGGGGCATGGTCGTACGCGCGGGGTAGGGACAACGGCGCGAGGCGCCCTGAAATGTTCCGGAGGCCAGCAGGCCGCACACCCGGCACGAGGTGTGTGCCGCACCGGTCCGGCGCCGTCGGGCCGCGACGCAATGCGCGGCCCGTACGACGATTATGCCGCCTGGCGGATTTCCTGCAACAGGTAGCCGAAGCCACGCACGGTGACGATTTCGACACGGCAGTTCTCGAGTTTCTTGCGCACCCGGTGCACGTAGACTTCGATCGCGGTGTCGCCGAGATCGCCGCCGAAGTGCGTGAGGTGATCCTGCAATTGCGCCTTGCTGACCACGCGGCCATGACGCAGCAGCAGCATTTCGAGCACCGCGAATTCGCGCGGCGACAGTTCGAGCGGCTTGTCGTCGTTGAAGATGCGGCGATCGACGCCCGACAGGCGCACGCCGCCGAGCGACACTTCCGGACGCGGCATGTCGCCGTGCGGACCGCTGCGGCGCATCACCGCGCGAATGCGTGCTTCGAGCTCGGCGGGTTCGAACGGCTTCAGCATGTAGTCGTCGGCGCCGGAATTGAGACCTTGCACGCGGTCGTTCAGCTCGTCGCGCGCGGTGAGGATGATGACCGGCGTATGGCGATTGCTCTGGCGGAAACGCGCGAGCAGCGTCATGCCGTCGATGCCCGGCAGACCGAGATCGAGGATCACGAGTTCGTGGCGGTTTTGCGTGAGGGCCTGTTCGGCGAAGATGCCGTCATGGACCATGTCGACGGTGAAACCGGCTTGTTCGAGACTGCTTTGGATGCCGCGTGCGATGGGACGGTCATCTTCAATCAGAAGGAGTCGCATGGATTTCGCTCAAGTACAATGGGTTTAGGCGTTTGGGCAAGCGGTTCGCCGGGGCGCCTGCTGCACAGGCAGCGTGCGAAGCGGCGGAAAGCGCGCCGCGAAGCAGCTGCCGAGCCGCCCTGGAACGCCTTGCTAGCCATCACGAAGTCATGTCCGAGATCACCATTCACGAACTGGAAGCCGCGATCAACTTCTGGCGTGCCCGCTCGCCTTCAAGCGGCGACGAACTCGTTCTGTGCAAGGAGGCAAGCGCGCTCTCCAAGCCGTATGCGCTGCTGATTGTACAGCGTCAGCAGTCGCTATCACTGGATCGTTTCGACCCGATTGCAAAGCAGGCATGGGAATCTTACGTTCGACTTAATAATAGCCTGTAGAACTGAAGGTTTGACCAGGGGATAGCCTGCATTGTCCTTTCATTTCAATCCGATTGTTTGATGCGCGGCGTATAAACGCGCGTGAGACGCCGCGAATTTTTTGTATTGCGCGGTAATACCTTTGATAAACGCGGCGATTCGAATTGCATCGCGATCCGCGTGAAAAAGACGGATGCGAATGTAGAGCGGCCGGTGCATCTAAATAGCACGAAACTGTCGTTATTTTGTATAAATATGCAATAATTTCGCGTTAAATTAACAATTCAATGCGGAATATTCACATGCTGGAACTCGATCACTTCGATCTCGCGCTGCTGGACGTGTTGCAGCGCTTTGGGCGGGCTACGCATCAGCAACTGGCCGAGCAGGTGCCGCTGTCGCCGTCGCAGATCGGGCGGCGTTTGCAGCGGCTGGAGCAGGTGGGCGTCGTCGACGGCTACCGCGTCGTGCTGCGTCCGGAAAAACTCGGGCTCGGCGTCACCGCGTTTACGAGCCTCAAACTGAAGCACCACGGCGATTCGATCATCGAGCAGTTTCAGCAGCAGATCGACGCGCTGCCGGAAGTGCTCGAATGTCATGCGGTGGTTGGGGATGCCGATTATCTGCTGCGCATCGTTGCACCGGACCTGAACTACCTGTCGACGTTCGTGATGAAGAAGCTCATGCGCGTGCCCGGTGTCGACAGCGTGCGCTCGAACATCGTGCTGACCACGTTCAAGCGCAATGGGCCGTTACCGCTCGGGCATCTGGCGCCGGGAGCGGCCGCGGTTTGATGATGTGGAAGGGGCGGTGGTAAGTTCGCGGTCGTTTTGCGGCCGTTTCGCCTCGCTTGCCGTCGGAGGAGCGATACCCGGGCGGGCCGCGACGCGTGGCACGCTGCGGCCCATGACATCGCTGGAAACTTATGCAGCCTGTTCCGCGTCGTTCAGCAGATCGACGTAGGCGACCGGCACCAGATCCGCTTCCGCTACGCCGAGGCTTCTGAACATCTCCTGCGCTTCGGCGTGACCGCTTTCCTCGTCGTCGTCCTGCGCGAGCACCACTTCGAGTTCGATGAAATCGCCGAGACCGTCGACGCGGTCCAGGTGAATCCGCGTGCGCCCGCTCAGATACACATGCCGTTCCTTCGTGACGATGCCGCGCGTGGTCAGCGCGGTCGCGAGCAATGCATGCATCGCTTCGGGGTTCGTCACGGGACTGCGCGTGTAGTACGAGGCCTTCGGGCCGTCGCGGTCGTCACGCTGATAGAAGATCAGCTCGGCCGGCGTGCCGTCGTCGAACTGGCGCAGCTTCAGGCGGCCGCGCGGCACGTCGTAGAAAAAATCCTGCTGGCGGAAGATCAGCGGAGCCTCTGTCGCGAGTTGCGCGGCGCGCTCGCGCAGTTGCTCGAAATGCTGGGCGCGGGCTTTGATTTCGATGTTGCGTGCCATGTCAGGCTCCTGTCGATGGATGGAATGGCCGGCGGCTTCCCCGGGTTGCCGTGGTTGCCGCAGAGAAGCCGCCGGGAAAAACGAAGTCGGGCGGAACGGGAAATCGTATGAGGCTGGTGAGCAGGCACAAACGTTCAATCTAGCAAAAACTGTGTGACGGTATGGTTTCAGCCCGCAAGCAAAGTAGGGCAGCGGCGTGGCGGTCGAGACAGGTCGACATGACCGTGATGTGGCGCATTTTGCACCGACGTGTTTTCCGTCTTTTCGCCGGTTACGCCGCTTGCTGCATCCCTTATGGCATTAGCGCGCCTCATATCGCGAGGGATGGCGAAGTGCTCGCGCAATGCCGGATCGGCGCCACGCAACCTCGCGGGCGCGGACCTCGGGCCGTTCAGGCCGTTTTAGCTGCGAAATTCAATTTGCCCACTGCTGCTCGATCAGCGTCAGCGCGGCCGCAATCGCCGGTTCGTCCTTGCGCTCGTCGAGCGTGATGAAGCTGAGCTGGGTCGGCACGGTGATTCCCTCGACGATCGTCAGCGCGTGCGCATGGGCTTCGGCAATCGCGGTCGCGTCGCGCGCCAGCGTGAGGCCGACGCCCGACTTGACGAGATCGAGCATCGACGGCTCCTGGTCCACCTCGGCCACCTTGACCGGCTTCACGCCGGCCTCGCCGAAGCAGCGCGACAACAGGCGGTTGTGCGCCGACGCGGGCGGCGTCCAGATCCACGGCAGCGCGGCGAGCGAGCGCCAGTCGCGCGCGCCCTTCACGCGGTCTTTCCAGCCGGCCGGCGCGAGCACGCGGTACTGGAAATGCGTGAGCGTCACCGAGTGACACGCGGGGCCGTCGCGCGGCTCGTCGTCGGACGGCAGGCCGATGTAATAGCCGACGTCCAGCTCGCCCGCGCGAATCTGTTCGAGCACCCAGCCCGACATGCCGTGGCGCAGCGCGGTTTCGATCCGCGGCCAGGTTTCGACGAGCTGCTTCAGAAAGCCGCCGAGGCGCAGGAATTCGGGGTCGAGAATCGTGCCGATGCGCAGACGTCCGCGCACTTCCTGGCGCAGCGACTGCGCGGCGCGTTGCACGTCGGCGGCGGCTCCAAGTGCGCGTTCGGCATGCGGCAGCAGCGCCTGGCCGTCGCGCGTGAGCGTTAGTCCGTGCGAGGTCCGCGTGAACAGCGTCACGCCGAGCGCCTCCTGCAGGTGCTTGATTTGCAGGCTGACGGCGGGTTGGGTCAGATGCAGTTGCACCGCGGCGCGCGTGAGATTGCCCTCGCGTGCGACGGTGACGAAGGCCCGGAGTAGAGTCAGATCCATAGCCTGATATTAGCGCGGCTTATAGCTCATTTGAGCAATATTCATTGGATTTGTCTCGCCAAAGCGCCGTACGCTTGGCGTTCAGCACGCTCGCAGAGGCGCTGCATGCGCCACGCGCGTTATCCACGCCGGGCTAAACGACATCACCGGAACACCACAGGAAGAGGAAAGAGATGAGCGAGACATATGTACAAACCGCGCAGGACGGGACCGTGCGCGGCGCGGCCGGCGCCCGCGTGCTGGGCCATTTCATCAACGGCCGGGCGGTGGACGGCACGAGCGGCCGTTTCGGCGATGTCTTCAATCCGGCGCTCGGCAGCGTGAGTGCCCGCGTGCCGCTCGCGAGCGTCGCCGAGGTGGATGCGGCGGTCGCCGCCGCCAAAGCCGCTTTCCCCGCGTGGAGCGAAACCGCGCCGATCAAACGGGCGCGTGTGCTGTTCAGGTTCAAGGAATTGCTCGACCGTCACCACGATGAACTCGCCGAGTTGATTACGCGCGAACACGGCAAGGTGTTTTCCGATGCGAAGGGCGAGGTGATGCGCGGCATCGAGATCGTCGAATTCGCGTGCGGCATTCCGAATCTGCTGAAGACCGACTTCACCGACCAGATCGGCGGTGGTATCGACAACTGGAATCTGCGTCAGCCGCTCGGCGTGGTCGCCGGCATCACGCCGTTCAATTTCCCGATGATGGTGCCGAGCTGGATGTTCCCGGTCGCGATCGCGTGCGGCAACACCTTCGTGCTGAAGCCGTCCGAACGCGATCCGTCGGCCTCGATCCGGCTTGCCGAACTGCTGAAGGAAGCGGGTCTGCCGGACGGCGTGTTCAACGTCGTGCATGGCGACAAGGTCGCGGTCGATGCGTTGCTCGTGCATCCCGAAGTGAGCGCGCTGTCGTTCGTCGGCTCGACGCCGATCGCCGAATACATCTACACGGAAGGCACGAAGTACGGCAAGCGCGTGCAGGCGTTGGGCGGTGCGAAGAACCACCTCGTCGTGATGCCCGACGCCGATCTCGATCAAGCCGTCGATGCGTTGATCGGCGCTGCGTACGGTTCGGCGGGCGAGCGCTGCATGGCGATTTCGGTGGCGGTCGCGGTGGGCCATATCGCCGATGAACTGATCGAGCGTCTGACGCCGCGCGTGAAGAGCCTGAAGATCCTCAACGGCATGGAAGCGGCTGCTGAGATGGGGCCGCTCGTGACCGGCGCGCATCGCGACAAGGTGGCCGGCTATATCGACGCCGGCGTGGCAGCGGGCGCGAAGCTCGTCGTCGATGGGCGCGGTCATCAGGTGGCGGGCCACGAGAACGGCTTCTTCCTCGGCGGCACGCTATTCGACGACGTGACGACCGGGATGAAGATCTATCGCGAGGAAATTTTCGGGCCGGTGCTGTGCGTGGTGCGCGTGCCGGACTTCGCCTCCGCAGTCAAACTGATCAACGCCAACCAGTTCGCGAACGGCGTGTCGCTGTTTACGTCCGATGGCGGCATTGCGCGCGCGTTCTCGCGGCAGATCGAGATCGGCATGGTGGGCATCAACGTGCCGATTCCGGTGCCGATGGCCTGGCATTCGTTCGGCGGCTGGAAGAAGTCGCTGTTCGGCGATCATCACGCGTATGGCGAAGAGGGCGTGCGCTTCTATACGCGCTATAAGAGCATCATGCAGCGCTGGCCCGACAGCATCGCGAAGGGCGCTGAATTCACGATGCCGGTCGCGAAGTAGTCTGTCGTAAGCATAAAAATGAACATAAAAATGCTTAGGAGACTGAATGATGAGTCATAGCGAAAGTACGTCCACGGCCTCGCGGCGGCTCGAAGGCGAATTCGACTACATCATTGTCGGCGCCGGCACTGCGGGCTGCGTGCTGGCGAACCGGCTCACCGGAGATCCTGACGTCAGCGTGCTGCTGCTCGAAGCGGGCGGCAAGGACGATTACCACTGGATTCACGTGCCGGTCGGCTACCTGTATTGCATCGGCAATCCGCGCACGGACTGGCTCTACAAGACGCAGGCGGAAGCGGGACTCAATGGCCGCGCGTTGTCGTATCCGCGCGGGCGCGTGTTGGGCGGCAGTTCGTCGATCAACGGCATGATCTATATGCGTGGCCAGCGCGAGGACTACGACGAGTGGGCGCGCGTGACCAACGACCGTTCGTGGTCGTGGGATGCGGTGCTGCCGGTCTTCAAACGCAGCGAAGATCACCACGGCGGCGCCAACGAATCGCACGGCGCGGGTGGCCCGTGGCGCGTCGAAAAGCAGCGCCTGAAGTGGCAGATTCTCGAAGAGTTCGCGCAAGCCGCGCAGCAAACCGGCATTCCCGCAACGGACGACTTCAATCGCGGCGACAACACCGGTGTCGGCTATTTCGACGTCAACCAGAAGCGCGGCATTCGCTGGAATGCGTCGAAGGCGTTTCTGCGGCCCGCCGTGAAGCGGCCGAATCTCACGGTCATGACCGGCGCGCATACGCAGCGGGTCGTGTTCGAGGGACGCCGCTGCACGGGTGTCGAATATCGTGGCGGCGAGGTCGACTATCTCGCCCGGGCGCGTTGCGAAGTCATTCTTGCCGCGGGCGCGGTCAACTCGCCGCAACTGCTCGAACTGTCCGGCGTCGGCGATGGCGCGCGTCTTCAGAAGCTCGGCATCGAGGTCGTTCACGATCTGCGCGGCGTTGGCGAAAATCTGCAGGATCATTTGCAGCTGCGCATGGCTTATAAAGTCGAAGGCGTGCGCACGCTCAACACGATGACCGCGCACTGGTGGGGCAAGCTCATGATCGGCATGCAGTACGCGTTGTTCCAGAGCGGGCCGATGTCGATGTCGCCGTCGCAACTCGGTGCGTTCGCCAGGTCCGATCCCGACGATCGTTCGCTCACACGCCCCGATCTCGAGTACCACGTGCAGCCGCTTTCGCTCGATCGCTTCGGTGAGCCGCTGCATCGCTTCAATGCATTCACGGCGTCGGTGTGCCAATTGCGTCCCACGTCGCGCGGCAGTATCCATATTGGATCGGCCGACGCATCGGCGCCGCCGTTGATCGCGCCGAACTATCTCTCCACCGATTACGACCGCCACGTCGCCGCGAACGCATTGCGTCTCACGCGCCGCATCGCCGCGGCGCCCGCGCTTGCGCGCTATCGGCCGCAGGAGATTCTGCCGGGCATCCAGTATCAAAGCGAAGCCGAGTTGCAGCAGGCCGCGGGCGCGGTCGGCACGACGATCTTCCATCCGGTCGGCACCTGCCGTATGGGCACGAGCGACGATCCCGCCGCGGTCGTCGACAACCGCCTGCGGGTTATCGGCGTCGAGGGCTTGCGTGTCGTCGATGCGTCGGTGATGCCGAACATCACGTCGGGCAACACGAATTCGCCGACGCTGATGATCGCCGAGCGCGCGAGTGCGATGATTCGCGAAGATCGCCGCGCACGCGCAAGCGGCAGCATGTCCGCGCAAAACAGCATGTCTGCGCCTCTGTCGGCGCTGTGATGGACGTGTCGCTTGCGTACGGCGACCGCTCGGTCCACTTTCACTAAGTGCAAATCCCAATGAATGCGCTGCATCATTGGCGCGACAATGATAGTCATGCTGCGTGCTGCGCCATGGATTACCGTCCGGATTGGTGCAGTACGCCAACGATCGGCAAGGGGGTGCCGTCGTTCATAAAACGTCGCGCGGAGCTTCGCGCGAAAAGATCGTAGTGCTTCGCCTAACTCCGTATGGAAGGGAACATGATTCTCGGCGATACGATTCTCGAAACGCGCGGCCTCACCCGTGAGTTCAAAGGCTTTGTTGCCGTGAACGGCGTGAACCTGCGCGTGCGCCGTGGTTCGATCCATGCGCTGATCGGCCCCAACGGAGCAGGCAAGACCACCTGCTTCAATCTGCTCACCAAATTTCTCGAACCCACCGCGGGTCAGATCGTTTTCAACGGTGTCGATATCACCAGCGAACGTCCCGCGCAGATCGCGCGGCGCGGCATCATCCGTTCGTTCCAGATTTCCGCGGTATTTCCGCATCTGACGGCATTGCAGAACGTGCGCGTTGGTTTGCAGCGCTCGCTCGGCACCGCATTTCACTTCTGGAAGAGCGAGCGCACGCTGCGGCGTCTGAACGATCGCGCGATGGACCTGCTGACCCAGGTCGGTCTGACCGATTTCGCCGACGTGCTGACGGTCGAACTTGCCTACGGCCGCAAGCGCGCGCTCGAAATCGCCACCACGCTCGCGATGGAACCGGAATTGATGCTGCTCGACGAGCCGACCCAAGGCATGGGCCACGAAGACGTGGACCGCGTGACCGCGCTCATCAAGAAAGTATCGGCCGGCCGCACGATCCTGATGGTCGAGCACAACATGAACGTGATCGCCGGCATCTCCGATACGATCACCGTGCTGCAACGGGGCGAGGTGCTGGCCGAAGGCAGCTACGCGGAAGTGTCGAAGAATCCGCTCGTGATGCAAGCCTACATGGGCAGCGCCGACGCGGTGCTCGCCGGAGCCCACGCATGAATACGACGGTCGAGCGCGAAGGGCTCGAAGCGGGCACAACGAAAAACGGCGCAGCCGCGCTGGAAATCGCGGGACTGCAAACCTGGTACGGGGAATCCCACATTCTGCACGGCGTCGATCTGACGGTCGGCCGCGGCGAGGTCGTCACGCTGCTCGGGCGCAACGGCGCGGGCCGCACCACGACGCTGCGCGCGATCATGGGCCTCACGGGGCGCCGCACGGGTTCGATCCGGATCGGCGGACGCGAAACGATCGATCTGCCCACGCATCGCATCGCGCACTGTGGCATCGGTTACTGCCCCGAAGAGCGCGGCATTTTTTCGAGCCTGTCGTGCGAGGAAAATCTGCTGTTGCCGCCGCCCGTCGGCGACAAGGCGCACATGATGTCGCTCGAGGAAATCTACGCGATGTTCCCGAATCTGTACGAGCGGCGCATGAGCCAGGGCACGCGGCTCTCGGGCGGCGAACAGCAGATGCTCGCGGTCGCGCGGATTCTGCGCACCGGTGCGAATCTGCTGCTGCTCGACGAAATCTCGGAAGGGCTCGCACCCGTGATCGTGCAGGCGCTCGCGCGCATGATCGTCACGCTGAAGGCGCGTGGCTACACGGTCGTGATGGTCGAACAGAACTTCCGTTTTGCCGCGCCGCTCGCCGATCGTTTCTATGTGATGGAGCACGGTACGATCGTCGAGCATTTCGCGGCCCGCGAACTCGAAGGCAAGATGCCGGTGCTGCACGATTTACTCGGTGTATAGACCCCCATGCGGGCGTACTCGCGGAAATCTTCCGCATGCGTCCGCTTGCCTCTGATAACCACAAGCGAACAACCTGGAGACACGCATGAAAAAGAACCCACTCGCACGGCTTGCCTCATTCTGTTTCGCGGTTGCCGCCGGCACTGCGCTAACGTTCGGGGGCGCGCAAGCGGCCGACGATGCCGTGAAGATCGGCTTCATCACCGACATGTCGGGCCTGTACGCCGATATCGACGGGCAGGGCGGTCTTGAGGCGATCCGCATGGCGGTGGCCGACTTCGGCGGCAAGGTCAACGGCAAGCCGATCACGGTGCTGTACGCGGATCACCAGAACAAGGCGGACATCGCCGCGTCGCGTGCGCGCGAATGGTTCGACCGCGATGGCGTCGACATGCTGATCGGCGGCACGAACTCGGCGACCGGGTTGTCGATGAACACCGTCGCGGGCGAGAAGCACAAGGTCTACATCAACATCGGCGCCGGCGCCGATACGCTGACCAACGAGCAATGCACGCCGTACACGGTTCACTACGCCTACGACACGACGGCGCTCGCCAACGGCACGGGCTCGGCCGTGACGAAGCAGGGCGGCAAGACGTGGTACTTCCTGACGGCCGACTACGCGTTCGGCAAGGCGCTCGAAAAGGCCACCTCGGACGTCGTGAAGGCGAACGGCGGCCAGGTGCTCGGTTCGGTGCGGCATCCGCTCTCGGCGTCGGACTTCTCGTCGTTCCTGTTGCAGGCGCAGGCCTCGAAGGCGCAGATTCTCGGCCTCGCGAATGCCGGCGGCGATACGGTCAACGCGATCAAGGCCGCGAAGGAATTCGGCATTCCGAAGACAATGAAGATCGCCGCGCTGCTGATGTTCATCGACGACGTGCACAGCCTCGGTCTCGAAACCACGCAAGGTCTCGTGCTGACCGACAGCTGGTACTGGAACAAGGATGCCGAGACACGCAAGTGGTCGCAGCGCTACTTCGACAAGATGAAGAAGATGCCGTCGAGCCTGCAGGCCGCCGACTATTCGGCGACGATGAACTACCTGAAGGCGGTGCAGGCGGTCGGCTCGACCGACCCGGACAAGGTGATGGCGCAGCTGCGCAAGACGAAGATCGACGACTTCTACGCGAAGGGCTACATCCGCCAGGACGGCAGCATGATCCACGACATGTACCTGATGCAGGTGAAGACGCCGGCCGAATCGAAAGAACCGTGGGACTACTACAAGATCATGGCGACGATCCCGGGCGAGCAGGCGTTCACGACCAAGGCGCAAACGCGCTGCGCGTTGTGGAAGTAAGCGCGGGCCAGAAGAAAGAAGTCGCGGATAGCGGCACCTGAGACGCTCGCGGGGGCCTTCCGTTGTTCGTGAACGAAACGCCGTGCGTGTTGCTGCTGCGTTGAATGGCAGCGCGGCGCGTACGTGCGGCGTTTTCGTGAGCATGAGCAACGGCGGCTCAAACGGCCCGGACGTTTTGCGTGCCGCGCAGCGGGCGCTGTTTGCCGCATCGTGCGCGCGACCGGTCTCACTTGACGATGGCTTGAAGGGCGAAGGGCTTCAATGGATATCTTTGGCGTTCCGCTTCCGGCGATGCTGAGCCAGCTTCTGCTCGGGCTCGTGAACGGCTCGTTCTACGCGATTCTGAGCCTTGGGCTGGCGGTGATTTTCGGCCTGCTCAACGTGATCAACTTCGCGCATGGCGCGCTGTTCATGCTCGGCGCGATGCTCGCGTGGATGGGGCTGTCGTATTTCAATCTGCCGTACTGGGTGATGCTCGTGCTCGCGCCGCTGATCGTCGGGCTGTTCGGCATTGCGATCGAGCGCACGATGCTGCGCTGGCTCTATAAGCTCGATCATCTATACGGCCTGCTGCTGACGTTCGGGCTCACGCTTGCGATCGAAGGCATCTTCCATTCGATCTACGGGTCGTCGGGCCAGCCGTACGACGTGCCTTCGGCGCTTACCGGCGCGACCAATCTCGGCTTCATGTTCCTGCCGAACTATCGCGCGTGGGTTGTCGTCGCGTCGCTCGTCGTGTGCTTCGCGACGTGGTTCGTGATCGAGAAGACGCGGCTTGGCGCGTATCTGCGCGCGGGCACCGAAAACCCGAAGCTCGTCGAGGCGTTCGGCGTCAACGTGCCGCTGATGATTACGCTGACCTACGGCTTCGGCGTCGCGCTCGCGGCGTTTGCCGGCGTGCTCGCCGCGCCGGTCATCCAGGTCTCGCCGCTGATGGGCCAGCCGATGATCATCACCGTGTTTGCGGTGGTCGTGATCGGCGGGATGGGGTCGATCATGGGCTCGATTCTGACCGGCCTCATGCTCGGTGTGATCGAAGGGCTCACGCGCGTGTATTACCCCGAGGCGTCGGCGACCGTCGTCTTCGTGATCATGGCGCTCGTGTTGCTCGTGCGCCCGGCGGGCCTCTTCGGCAGGGAAAAATGATGCAGAGAAAAGTCCTCTACGGTCTGCTGCTGATCGTGCTGCTCGCGGTGCCGGTGCTTGGCATCTATCCGCTCTTCGTGATGAAGGTGCTGTGCTTCGCGCTGTTCGCGGCCGCCTTCAATCTGTTGATCGGCTATACGGGGCTGCTGTCGTTCGGACATGCGATGTTTCTCGCCTCGGCCGGCTACGCGACCGGCTATGCGATGCAGACGCTCGGGTTCTCGCCGGAGCTCGGGGTGCTGACCGGCACCGCGACGGCGACGCTGCTCGGGCTCGTCGTCGGCTTCTTCGCGATTCGCCGCCAGGGCATCTACTTCGCGATGGTGACGCTCGCGCTCGCGCAGATGGTGTACTTCGTGTTCCTGCAGGCGCCGTTCACGCATGGCGAAGACGGTCTGCAAGGCGTGCCGCGCGGCAAGCTGTTCGGCGTGCTCGGTCTTTCGTCGGACGTCGCGCTCTATTTCGTCGTGCTCGCGGTGGTCGTGGCGGCATTCCTGTTGATCGTGCGGATCGTCCATTCGCCGTTCGGGCAGGTGCTCGTCGCGATCAAGGAGAACGAGCCGCGCGCGGTGTCGCTCGGCTACGATACCGATCGCTTCAAGCTGCTGGCGTTCATTCTGTCGGCCGGCCTCGCGGGTCTTGCCGGCTCGCTGAAAGTGTTGGTACAAGGTTTCGAGACCTTGAGCGATGCCTATTGGACCATGTCCGGTCTCGTCATCCTGATGACGCTCGTGGGTGGTATGGGTACGCTGTTCGGGCCGTTGCTCGGCGCCGCGCTGATCGTGTCGCTCGAAGACCGGCTCGGCGATATCGGTGCCGCGCTTGCCTCGATGACGGGCGTCGACTGGTTCCGCTCGCTCGGCGAATCGGTGACGATCGTCACGGGGCTGATTTTCATTGCGTGCGTGCTGGCGTTCCGGCGCGGTATCGTCGGCGAAATCGTCGCGCGCGTGCGGCCGTTGCGTGCATAATCGAGCCTGGCTTGATGCAGTGCGATATGAGATTGCTTCGACATCCGATCTAATTCGGGCAGGCTAAAAATCCAATGAAACAACGGCTTTCATAAGCAGGTCGCATAATGTGCAGACGAAACGCGCCGACGTGCGTCAATTCGGTGCCGCAGTGCACCACTAGGGTAATTGCTAGTTGTTACCGGTAGAGGCGTCGTTTAATCTTTACGCAGTTCTGATGCACCACGAATTTGCAGGTGGAGAACGAGGAGACAATTGAGGCACTCAGTGCCCAGACGAAAGCGCTGTTGGATTGATATCCAACAGCGCTTTTTATTTGTGCTTTTCGAACGCGCTTTCGACAAGCCGCGCCGGGATAATCGTTGAATCGGGCCGTTATTTTTGTTCTGCGAGAACACCGCATTTAAGCGCTACAACCCTGCAAAACGCTTGCGGCACGGCGCGCGCGTCCGCTAAACTCGCTTTTCACCGACCACTGGGTTGGCATTTAAATCCGCGGATTTAAATTCAGTTGAATAACGGGGTTAATAGAGGAGCAGGATGAAGTCGGCATTACGTTGGATCAGCGCGGCATTGGTCGCCACCGGAGTATCGGCTGCCTGGAGCGGCCATGCATTCGCAGACGTGAAAATCGGCGTCACCGTGTCGGCTACGGGGCCGGCCGCTTCGCTCGGCATTCCGGAGAAGAACACGATCGCGCTGCTGCCCAAGGAGGTCGCGGGCCAGAAAATCGATTACATCGTGCTCGACGACGCGACCGATTCCACCCAGGCGGTCAAGAACGCCCGCAAGCTCACCAGCGAAGATCACGTCGACGCGCTGATCGGCTCGACCGTCGTGCCGAACTCGCTCGCCATGATCGACGTCGCCGCCGAAACGTCCACGCCGATGATCTCGATGGCCGCCGCCGCGGGCATCGTCGAGCCGATGGACGCGAAGCGCGCCTGGGTCTTCAAGACGCCGCAGAACGACATCCTGATGGCGACCGCGATCGCGCAGCACATGGCGAATCACGGCGTGAAGACGGTCGCGTTCATCGGTTTTGCCGACGCATACGGCGAGAGCTGGTTCAAGGAGTTCAGCAAGGCCGCCGATCTCCAGAAGATCAAGGTCGTCGCGAACGAGCGTTTTGCGCGCAACGACGCGTCGGTCACGGGCCAGGTGCTGAAGATGATGTCGCAGAACCCGGACGCGGTGCTGATCGCCGGCGCCGGCACGCCGGCCGCGCTGCCGCAGAAAACGCTCAGGGAGCGCGGCTACAAGGGCAAGTACTATCAGACGCACGGTGTCGCGAACAACGACTTCCTGCGCGTGTGCAGCAAGGATTGCGAGGGCACGTGGCTGCCGGCCGGTCCGCTGCTCGTCGCGGATCAACTGCCCGATTCGAACCCGGTGAAGAAGACCTCGCTCGCGTACAAACACGCGTATGAAGCCGCTTATGGCGTGGGTTCGGTGTCGACGTTCGGCGGCCATGCGTGGGACGCGGGCCTGCTGCTGCAACAGGCGATTCCGCTCGCGCTGAAGAAAGGGCAGCCGGGCACGCCGGCGTTCCGCGAAGCGCTGCGCGCGGCGCTCGAAGGCACCAAAGACATGCCCGCATCGCACGGCATCTTCAACATGAGCGCGAACGATCACGCCGGTCTCGATCAGCGAGCGCGTGTGATGGTGCAGATCGTCGACGGCAAGTGGAAGCTGGCCGGCGACTGAGCGAAGGCAAAACGCCACGAAGCCTCATCGAAAAGACGCGTGCAGTTGACGCGTCTTTTTTATTGCCCGTGCGGTGGCGCGCATCGCGAGAGAAGTGTGGTTCCGTTGCTTCAGGACAAACCCGCATTCGGCCCATGCGCTATTGACCGTCGATCATGCAGAACGCAATCTACTAGCATATTAGTGGTTAAAAAAGAGGAAATCGCGCCGCAGAAAGCGCGACAGTCCGAGGCAGCAGGATCGTGCAGGTGAGAGGAGCGGCATCGAACAGAACGGGCAAGGTATTCGCATTGAGCAGGGAAAACCATGCTTGGCACGTGCGCACCCAGGTCCGATAACTTGATCACGCACCGGGCCCGTCGAGCCGGCTCATAGATACGCGCTTCAAGGCGTTTGGAGACTCGTAATGAAGAAGACAAGGCAATGGGTACGCACGGGCATCGCAATGGCGCTGATGTGCGGCGCGGGTGCGGCGTTCGCGCAGGTGAAGATCGGCGTGACGTTGTCCACTACGGGGCCGGCCGCATCGCTCGGGATTCCCGAGAAGAACACGATTGCATTGCTGCCGAAGGAGATCGGCGGCAAGAGCGTGCAGTACATCGTTCTCGACGATGGCTCGGACACCAGCAAAGCCGTGCAGAACACGCACAAGCTGATCGACGAAGACCACGTCGACGCGATCATCGGCTCGACTGTCACACCGAATGCGCTCGCGATGCTCGATCCCGCCGCCGAAGGCAAGACGCCGGTGATCTCGCTCGCGGCATCGGCGGCGATCATCGCGCCGATGGACGCGAAGCGCGCGTGGGCCTTCAAGCCGCCGCAGAACGACAGCCTGATGGCCGACGCCATCGCCGATTACATGCAGCGCCACGGCGTGAAGACGGTCGGCTTCATCGGCTTTTCGGATGCCTATGGCGACAGCTGGAACACGACGTTCGACGCCGCCGCGAAAGCCCACAACCTGAAGGTCGTCTCCAACGAGCGTTTTAACCGCACCGATGCATCGGTGACGGGCCAGGTGCTGAAGACGATGAGCGCGAATCCCGACGCGGTGCTGATCGCGGGCTCGGGCACGCCGTCGGCGCTGCCGGCCAAGACGCTCAAGGAGCGTGGCTACAAGGGCAAGATCTATCAGACGCACGGTGTCGCGAACAACGACTTCCTGCGCGTGTGCGGCAAGGATTGCGACGGCGAGTTGCTGCCGGCCGGTCCGATTCTCGTCGTCGATCAGCTGCCCGATTCGAACCCGGTGAAGAAGTCGTCGGAAGCCTATAAGAACGCGTACGAGAAGGCGTATGGCGCGGGTTCGGTCGCCACCTTCGGCGGTCACGCATGGGATGCGGGCCAGATGCTGCAGGCCGCGATTCCGGTCGCGCTGAAGACCGCTCAGCCGGGCACGCCCGAGTTTCGCTCGGCGCTGCGCAGCGCGCTCGAAAACCTCAAGGAACTGCCGGTGTCGCACGGCATCATGAACACCACGCCGACCGACCACAACGGCCTCGACCAGCGCGCACGCGTGATCGTGCAGATCGTCGACGGCAAATGGAAGCTGCAGAGCGACTGAAAATAATCCATCAGGATAAAAAGCGGTACGCGCCTCTCGCGCAATCTGCGGTGCATGGCACCGCATTGCCATGTGTTCGACGACAATGGCAACGACCGCCGCGCCGCATCCCGGCGCGGCGGTTGTCTTTTCAGACATGGCATGCAGGTTGATGGACGGCCACGCGCCGTGCTATCACGACTGTTTTCCGGTTTTTCGATTTCGACGCTTCAGGACGAGGAAGTATGGATCTATCAATTGCGGCGATCCTCGCGCAGGACGGCATTACCACCGGCGCAATCTACGCGCTGCTTGCGCTTGCGCTGGTGTTGGTGTTTTCCGTGACGCGGGTGATCTTCATACCGCAGGGGGAGTTTGTTTCGTATGGCGCGCTGACGCTCGCCGCATTGCAGACGCAGAAGTTTCCGGCCACCTGCTGGCTGCTGATGGCGATGGGCGCGGCGTGTTTTGTCGTCGAGACGGCGGCGACGTTGCGGCATGCCGAGCGGCGCCGTCATGCGGCGCGCACGCTGCCCGTGCTGGCAGGGAAGTATCTGCTGTTCCCGATCGCCGTCTATGCGCTCACGCGTGGCCTCTTCATGCAGCCGCTGCCGATGATCGTGCAGATCGCGCTGACGCTCTTGATCGTGATTCCGATGGGGCCGTTCGTTTATCGGCTCGCCTATGAGCCGATCGCGGAAGCGACCACGCTGCTGCTGCTGATTGTCGCAGTGGCCGTGCATTTCGCGATGGTCGGTCTCGGCCTCGTGATGTTCGGCGCGGAAGGCTCGCGCACCAACGCGTTTTCCGATGCGACGTTCAACGTCGGCAGTCTGTCGATCTCCGGGCAAAGCCTGTGGGTGATCGGCACGGCGGTCGTGCTGATCGGCGCGCTGTATCTGTACTTCGATCGCTCGATCTCGGGCAAGGCGCTGCGCGCGACCTCGGTGAACCGGCTCGGCGCGCGCCTCGTCGGCATCGGCACAACGCAGGCAGGGCGCCTCGCGTTCACGCTCGCGGCGGGGCTCGGCGCCTTGTGCGGCATCCTCGTCGCGCCGCTCACGACGATCTACTACGACTCGGGCTTCCTGATCGGTCTGAAGGGCTTCGTGGGCGCGATCATCGGCGGTCTCGTCAGCTATCCGCTCGCGGCAGCGGGCTCGATTCTCGTGGGTTTGCTGGAGTCGTATTCGTCGTTCTGGGCGAGTGCTTATAAGGAAGTGATCGTGTTCACGCTCATCATCCCGGTGCTGCTGTGGCGCAGTCTTGCGAGTCCGCATGCCGAAGAGGAAGAGGAGTGACGCGATGAAATGGATCATGCAAAAGAAGTTCTTCTGGTTGTTCCTCGTGGTGCTGTTCGCGTTGCCCGTGCTGCCGCATCCGATCCACGTGCCCGAGTATTGGGTCACGCTGCTCAACTATATCGGGCTGTATGCGATCGTCGCCATCGGCCTCGTGCTGCTGACCGGCATCGGCGGCATGACGAGCTTCGGGCAGGCCGCGTTCGTCGGCATCGGCGCCTATGCGACCGCGTATCTGACGACGAGCTACGGCGTGTCGCCGTGGCTTGCGTTGATCGCCGGCATTATCGTGACCGCCCTGATCGCGCTGATGCTCGGTCTCGTGACGATGCGTCTGTCCGGCCACTTCCTGCCGCTCGGCACGATCGCCTGGGGGCTCGCGCTGTTCTACCTGTTCGGCAATCTCGATATGCTCGGCAAGTACGACGGCATCAACGGCATCCCGGTGCTCAATGTTTTTGGGATAAACCTCGAGTCCGGCCGCCATATCTATTACCTGATCTGGGCGGTCGTGCTCGGCGCGGTCGTCTCTGTTCAGAATCTGCTTAATAGCCGGCCGGGCCGCGCGATCCGTGTGCTGCGCGGCGGCGGTCTGATGGCCGAGGCGATGGGCGTCAATACCGGCTGGATGCGCGTCGTGATCTTCGTTTATGCGGCGGTGCTCGCGTCGGTGTCGGGCTTTCTGTATGCACATCTGCAACGCGCGGTGAATCCGACGCCGTTCGGCCTCAACCACGGCATCGAGTTTCTGTTCATGGCGGTGGTGGGCGGCGTTTCGCATGTGTGGGGCGCGGTGCTCGGCGCAGCGATCCTGACCGTGCTGCAGGATTATCTGCAAACGCTGCTGCCGAAGCTGCTCGGCGAGAACGGCAATTTCGAAGTGATCGTGTTCGGCATTCTGATGGTGCTGCTGTTGCAGTATGCGCGACAGGGCGTGTGGCCGTTCGTCGCGCGCTTTTTCCCGCGCGGGTCGCATGCGCATCTCGCCGATCACGCGGAGCCTCTACCGCAGCGCAACAAACCGCAAGCCGGCGAAAACCTGCTGACGGTGAACAAGGCGCGCAAGCAGTTCGGCGGCCTCGTCGCGGTGAACGACGTGAGCTTCGAAGTCAAAGCCGGGCAGATCATCGGACTGATCGGGCCGAACGGCGCCGGCAAATCGACCACCTTCAATCTCGTGACCGGCGTGCTTCAGGCGACGAGCGGCGAGATCATGTTTCGTGGCGAGCGCATCGATGCGCTCAGTTCACGTGAAATCGTCAAACGCGGGATCGGCCGCACGTTCCAGCACGTCAAGTTGCTGCCGGGCATGACGGTGCTGGAGAACGTCGCGATCGGCGCGCATCTGCGTGGTCATGCGGGCGTGTGGCGCAGCATCGTGCGCTTGAATCGCGCGGAAGAGGCGCGCTTGATGGCCGAGGCGGCCCGGCAGATTCGCCGCGTCGGTCTCGAGCAGCATATGTATGACGAGGCGGGCAGTCTCGCGCTCGGGCAGCAGCGGATTCTCGAAATCGCTCGCGCGCTGTGCTGTGATCCGACGCTGCTGTTGCTCGACGAACCGGCCGCCGGTCTGCGGTATCAGGAAAAACTGCAACTCGCCGATCTGCTGCGTCGCCTGAAAGCGGAAGGAATGAGTGTATTGCTAGTCGAGCACGATATGGATTTCGTGATGAATCTCACCGACCGGCTTGTGGTCATGGAGTTCGGGACGCGGATCGCGGAAGGTTTGCCGCAGGACGTGCAGCAGGACCCGGCGGTGCTTGAAGCGTATCTGGGCGGGGTGGAGTGATGGAGAACACAATGACGACGGGTGTAGCGGCCGCGGCGCCGATTCTCGACGTGGACGGTCTATCGGTCCGTTACGGCAAGGTCGAGGCGCTGCACGGCGCGGCGATCCGGGTGCGGGCAGGACAAATCGTTTCGGTGATCGGTCCGAATGGCGCGGGCAAGTCCACGCTGCTGAACGCAATCATGGGCGCGTTGCCGGGCACCGGCTATGCGAAGGGCGCGATCAACTATCGCGGCGAGGACGTCAGCGCGATACCGGTCGAGAAGCGGGTCGCACGCGGCATGTGTCTGGTGCCGGAAAAGCGCGAGCTATTTGCGTCGATGACGGTCGAAGATAACCTCGTGCTCGGCGCTTACCGGCGCAAGCGGGCAGGGGAGCGGAATTTCCTCGATCAGCTTGAACCGGTGTTCGAGCTGTTTCCACGACTGAAGGAGCGCCGCAAGCAGGAAGCCGGCACGCTGTCAGGTGGCGAGCGGCAGATGCTGGCGGTCGGTCGCGCGCTGATGGGCAAGCCCGATCTGCTGATGCTCGACGAGCCGAGCCTTGGTCTCGCACCGCTGATCGTGAAGGAGATTTTCCACATCATCAGTGCGCTGCGGCAGACGGGCGTTGCCACGCTGCTGATCGAGCAGAACGCACGCGCTGCGCTGCAAATTTCCGACTACGGCTATGTACTCGAAACCGGCGAGTTGGCACTCGAAGGAGCGGCAGCGGATCTCGCACAGAATCCGCGCGTGATCGAAACCTATCTTGGCCTGGCGAAAAAAGTGGCGTAGCACAGCACCTTTTCTGCTGATGGCGGTCTTTCAAGCGGTGTGTTTCACGTGAAACACACCGCTTTTTTTATTCGTTAGCCATTCGGACGAAATTCGGGCCGAAACTGAACCCGTTATAATTCGCCCATACATTTTCCTTTGAGGCTCACGCGACGATCTGGCGTGAGATCCCGCGATGCTTTTTCCCACAGAATTTGACGTAATCGTCGTTGGCGGCGGTCATGCCGGCACCGAAGCCGCTTTGGCATCGGCGCGCATGGGTAATAAGACACTGCTCTTGACCCACAACATCGAAACCCTCGGGCAGATGAGCTGCAATCCGTCGATCGGCGGCATTGGCAAAGGCCATCTGGTCAAGGAAGTCGACGCGCTCGGCGGCGCCATGGCGGCCGCCACCGACGAAAGCGGCATCCAGTTCCGTATCCTGAACTCGTCGAAGGGGCCGGCGGTGCGTGCGACGCGCGCTCAGGCCGACCGCGTGCTCTATAAGGCGGCGATCCGTCATCGTCTGGAAAATCAGCCGAATCTGTGGCTGTTCCAGCAGGCCGTCGACGACCTGATGGTCGAGGGCGACCGCGTGGTCGGCGCCGTTACGCAAGTGGGCATCCGTTTCCGCTCGCGCGCCGTGGTGCTGACGGCAGGTACGTTCCTCGACGGCAAGATTCACGTCGGTCTGAACAACTACACCGGTGGCCGCGCGGGTGATCCGGCTGCGGTTTCGCTGTCCGCACGCCTGAAGGAGCTGAAGCTGCCGCAGGGACGGCTCAAGACCGGTACGCCGCCGCGTATCGACGGCCGTACGATCGATTTCTTGCAACTCGAAGAGCAGCCGGGCGATCTGGACCCGGTGCCGGTGTTTTCGTTCCTCGGGCGCGTCGAGCAGCATCCGCGGCAAGTGCCGTGCTGGGTCACGCATACGAATCAGCACACCCACGACATTATTCGTAGCGGCCTCGACCGTTCGCCGATGTACACGGGCGTGATCGAAGGGGTCGGGCCGCGCTATTGCCCGTCGATTGAGGACAAGATTCACCGTTTCGCGTCGAAGGAGTCGCATCAGATTTTCCTGGAACCGGAAGGGCTGACGACCAACGAGTTCTACCCGAACGGGATTTCCACGAGCCTGCCGTTCGACGTGCAGCTCGAACTGGTGCGTTCGATGCGCGGTTTGGAGCATGCGCATATCCTGCGACCCGGTTATGCAATCGAGTACGACTATTTCGATCCTCGCGGATTGAAGGCATCGCTGGAAACCAAGGTGATTAGCGGGCTGTTCTTCGCAGGGCAGATCAACGGGACGACCGGCTATGAAGAGGCGGCGGCGCAGGGCATGCTGGCCGGTATCAATGCCGGTTTGCACGTTCAGGGCAAGGACGCATGGTGCCCGCGTCGCGATCAGGCCTATCTGGGCGTGCTGGTCGACGATCTGGTCACGCGCGGGGTGTCCGAGCCGTACCGGATGTTCACGAGCCGTGCCGAATACCGCCTGAGCCTGCGCGAAGACAACGCCGACATGCGCCTGACCGAGATCGGCCGCGAGTTGGGCGTGATCGATGACGCCCGTTGGGACGCGTTCAGCCGCAAGCGCGACGCTGTTTCACGTGAAACAGAGCGCCTTCGTACGACATGGGTCAATCCTAAGACGTTATCTGCCGACGAAGCGACGGCACTGCTCGGCAAGCCGATCGACCACGAATACAGCCTCGCGGACTTGCTCCGTCGACCGGGCGTGAGCTACGACGGCGTCTGCGGCTTGCGTGGCGGCACGTGCGGTGCGCCCGAAGTGCTCGCCGAAGACGACGACGTACTGCTCGCTCAGATCAAGGAGCAGATCGAGATCGGCATCAAATATCAGGGCTACATCGATCGCCAGGCCGATGAAATCGAACGCAACGAGGCGCACGAAAACACGCGTCTGCCGGAAGGGCTCGACTACGCAGAGGTTCGCGGGCTGTCGTTCGAGGCACGCCAGAAGCTGACGCAGTTCCGGCCGGAAACGATTGGCCAGGCATCCCGTATCTCGGGCATCACGCCGGCGGCTATCTCGTTGCTGATGGTTCATCTGAAGCGAGGCCTTGGGCGGCGTCCGGCGAAGCCCGCCGAACCCGGCACCGACAGCAAGCCGGTGGTGCAATGACGGCAGGGCAGAGGGGTATCGATCAGCAGGCCTTGGCGTCGCTGCTGGCGGATGGTGTCCGTGAGCTGGGCCTCGACCTGAGCGACGTTCAGCAACGCAAGCTGCTTGATTACGTCGCCCTGTTGGCGAAGTGGAATAACGTCTACAACCTGACGGCGATTCGCGATCCGCGGCAAATGCTGGTCCAGCATATTCTCGATTCTCTTTCGATCGTGCCGCATCTCGCGCCGCTCGGCCCGTCTTCTGTGCTCGACGTCGGTTCGGGCGGCGGCTTGCCCGGGATCGTGCTGGCAATCGTACTGCCCGAATGGACCGTCACCACGAACGATATCGTTCATAAAAAGACGGCTTTCCAGGCTCAGGCGAAGGCCGAGCTGGGTCTCGCGAATCTGTCGGTCGTGACGGGACGCGTCGAGACATTGCGGCCCGGCGCCGAAGTACCGGCAAAGTTCGACGTAATCGTTTCGCGCGCATTCGCAGAACTCACGGATTTCGTTACACTGGCCCGTCACCTGGTTGCGGAGCAGGGCGCGATCTGGGCGATGAAGGGCGTGCAGCCGGACGGTGAAATCGGGCGTCTGCCGGCGGGCGCCCACGTGGAACGGATCATCCGGCTGAACGTGCCGTCGCTCGACGCCGAACGGCACCTGATCAAGGTTCGGGTGGGCGCGGAAAGCTGACGGCCACTCTCACGGCGACCCGCATCCTCAACGATCTTCACTTCATCAAGCAGCAAAAGGGACACACCAACGATGGCAAAAATCTTCTGCGTTGCGAACCAGAAGGGTGGTGTCGGCAAGACCACCACCACAGTCAATCTGGCCGCGAGCCTGGCAGCGCAGGGACAGCGAGTTCTTCTCATCGATCTGGACCCGCAGGGCAATGCCACGATGGGGAGCGGTATCGATAAGGCCGAATGTACGAACACTGTCTACGAAGTGCTTGTGGATAACGTGTCCGTGGCCGATGCGCGCGTGCGGCCGGAAGCGGTCGGCTACGACGTGTTGCCCGCGAATCGCGAACTCGCGGGCGCCGAGGTGGAACTGGTCAGCATGCAAAATCGCGAGCGTCAGTTGAAGGTGGCGCTTGCGGCGGTCGAGAGCGAATACGACTTCGTGTTGATCGATTGCCCACCCGCATTGTCGCTGCTCACGCTCAACGGGCTGTGCTCCGCGCATGGCGTCGTGATCCCGATGCAGTGCGAATACTTCGCGCTCGAAGGCCTGTCCGACCTCGTCAATACGATCAAGCAGGTTCACGCCAATCTGAACCGTGACCTGAAGGTGATCGGTTTGCTGCGCGTGATGTTCGATCCGCGCATCACATTGCAACAGCAGGTTTCGGATCAACTGAAAGAGCATTTCGGCGACAAGGTGTTCGACGCGGTGATCCCGCGCAACGTACGGCTTGCCGAGGCGCCCAGCTATGGGCTGCCCGGCGTGGTGTTCGACAGGGCGTCGCGTGGCGCGCAGGCCTACGTGCAGTTCGGCGCGGAAATGATTGAGCGGGTGCGCGCATTGAACGACGCGCCCCAGGCATCCTAAGCGGATCGAGGAAGCACGATGAACGCAGTAGCAAGAAAGAAAGGATTGGGCCGCGGTCTGGAGGCATTGCTCGGCGGCACCGCGGATATCACCGAGGCGGTGGCGATCGAGGGTGCGCCGAACGTGCTACCGCTCAGCAAGATGCAGGCCGGCAAATACCAGCCGCGCACGCGCATGGACGAGGGCGCGCTGCAGGAACTCGCGGCCAGCATCCGCGCGCAGGGGCTGATGCAGCCGATTCTGGTGCGCCCGATCTCCGCGGACAAATACGAGATCATCGCCGGTGAGCGACGTTTCCGTGCCGCACGCCTTGCCGGCCTTGAAGAGGTGCCGGTGCTCGTGAAGGACGTGCCGGACCAGGCCGCCGCCGCGATGGCGCTGATCGAGAACATTCAGCGCGAAGATCTGAATCCGCTCGAAGAAGCGCAGGGCATCCAGCGTTTGCTCGACGAATTCCACTTCACGCACGAGCAGGCGGCGGAATCGGTTGGCCGCTCGCGCAGCGCGGTGTCGAATCTGCTGCGTCTGCTCAATCTCGCGGCGCCGGTGCAAACGATGCTGCTCGCCGGAGATCTCGACATGGGCCACGCTCGCGCGTTGCTCGCTGTCGATGCCGCGACGCAGATCACGCTGGCCAACCAGGTCGTCAACAAACGCCTCTCGGTGCGCGAGACCGAAAAGCTCGTCGCGATGACGACGAAGACGACGCCCACGGTCAAGGCCCGCGCGAATCCGGATGGCGGGCGCGATACGCGGCGTCTCGAAGAGGAACTCTCGGACCTGCTGGCGTCGACCGTGAAAATCAAACTCGGCCGGCGTGGCCGTGGCCAGGTGCTCGTGGACTTCGGCGATCTCGACGCCCTAGAAGGCATTCTTGTCCGCTTGCGCGGCAATGCCAACGTCTGACCGACGATCAATGAGGGTAGGGCGCTGCGGTTCCGGGCGCCCTCGAACCTTGCCTCGTGAATCGTTTTTCGACTAACGAACATGCTTTCCAATTATCATGGATTCCTGAATAGTATCGGCCAAATAATCAGTCATGCCAGGTTTGAGTGGGCTGCAATGGTAGATCGACGGCCACGGCAATCCTTACGGCCTGCTATCGCAAGCGGGCAGATACACTCGCGTAAACATGTTCCCCGCATAGACGCTGCCAGCACGAAACGGCGCCAGTTCTCCCCGAAAAAAACCGCATTTGTTGCATTTCCGAGACGTCTGCCATAACGTCGAAACAGCCTGCCGGCAAGCTTCGATCCATGCGATCGGGAGCCATGGTTTTGTCGTCCCACGCCTGCCTTACATTTGACGTGTTTCGCGCTGCCAGCAAGCGTTTTACCGTATCGTGGGCCCAAGTTTCACGCCGTTATAGCGCGGCCTAAAGTCTTGAATTGCCTGCAACTATCGCTTACAATCGCCCGGATTTAATTGCACGGCAACCCCGTAAGCGCTGCGTAAGCTCGCGGGCTGGAAAGAGACTTTCGGAACATTGCGATGGCGGTCAAAACGTCGAATCTGTCGCCGAAGAATGGGCACGACGAACACCGCGCAGAACGCTCCGCTTCCGATGCGTCCTCCAGCCGGCAGTTCGACCCGGCCGAAGCATGGGATGACGGGCAGGAAGATAACAACATCGTTCCGCTCACGCGGGCCGAGGCAGAAAAGCTGTTTGGTCCTGACGTGGGTCGTCCATCGCGGGTGACGCCTTTCAGGGTCGTTGCGGCGCAAGTGGTTTTGTCCCTGGTTGCTACGCTGGCGTGGTGGCTGTTTTATAAGCCGCCGGGCGCTGCTGCGCTGTCCGCGTTCCTGGGGGGAGCGATCTGTTGGGTGCCGGGCGCGTTGTTCGCGGCACGTTTGATAAAGCAGCGCGGCGTCGAGACAGTGATGAGCTGGATGATCGGCGAAGCGCTCAAGATGGGGACAACGATCGCGATGTTTGTAGGCATCGCCTTCTGGTATCACGATGTGCGCTGGATTCCGCTGCTCGTGACCTACCTCATCGCGCTGAAGACTTACTGGATTGCCTTGGCGTGGCGCTAAGGTAGCAGTACCAAAAATAGCAGCACGAAGAATTTAAGGCCGGCGCGTGGCGTCGGCACGGGTGTGCGGATGAGACAGGGCCTGCACCCGGCGCGTTCCCGCAATAGAGTATTTCGGCGGGAACGGCCTCAAACGATTTTCGACAATTTGGGTGGCTTTAACGATATGGCAGCTAGCGAAGGCACGCGAGCAATGGACCCGTCCGAGTACATTGCGCACCACTTGCAGAACTTTTCCACCGCGCACCAGACGTCGATTTTCGACATCCACGTGTGGAATCTGGACACCCTCTTCTGGTCGATCGTTTGCGGCCTGGTCACCATCTTCGTGCTGCATCTCGCTGCCCGCAAGGCAACGTCCGGCGTGCCGGGCCGTTTCCAGTGCGCGATCGAAATGCTCGTCGAAATGGTCGAGGATCAATCGAAGGCGATGATCCACGGCTCGCGTACTTTCATCGCTCCGCTCGCGCTGACCGTGTTCGTCTGGGTCGCGCTGATGAACTCCCTCGACTTTATTCCCGTCGACCTGCCGGGCCGCGTGATCGGCTGGCTGGGTCTGTCCGAAGTGATTCCGCACCACCGCATCGTGCCGACCGCCGACCTGAACGGCACCATCGGCATCGCACTTGGCGTGTTCGTGCTGATGATTTACTACAACTTCAAGATCAAGGGCGTCGGCGGCTTCGTGCATGAACTGCTGTCCGCTCCGTTCGGCGCGCATCCGCTCCTGTGGATCCCGAACCTTGCACTGAACATCATCGAGTTCGTCGCGAAGACGGTCTCGCTCGGCATGCGGCTGTTCGGCAACATGTATGCGGGCGAACTGTTGTTCCTGCTGATTGCCCTGCTCGGCAGCATCTGGAGCTTCGGCGCGGACACGACGGTGCTTGGCTTCATCGGCCACGTGATCGCCGGCAGCGTGTGGGCAATTTTCCACATCCTGATCGTTCTGCTGCAGGCGTTCATTTTCATGATGCTGACGCTGGTGTACATCGGCCAGGCACACGACACGCACTAACCTGCGCGGTCGGTAAAAGAATCGTAGTTTTTCAAATCCCAGTTCCAACCAGTTCTAAAAGACTTTTCACAAAGGAGTGATCATGCAAGCTTTCATCGCCAACATCCAGGGTCTGACCGCCATCGGTATCGGCATCATCATCGGCCTGGGTGCAATCGGCGCCTGTATCGGTATCGGTCTGATGGGCGGCAAGTACATCGAAGCATGCGCCCGTCAGCCGGAACTGATGAACCCGCTGCAAACCAAGATGTTCCTGCTGGCTGGTCTGATCGACGCGGCGTTCCTGATTGGCGTTGGTGTGGCAATGCTGTTTGCGTTCGCGAACCCGCTGCTGTCGAAGCTGGCAGGCTGAGGTTCCTCGGAGGTTTGCGTCTGAGCTATAACTGGTAAAGGCGCAGGGCGGAACGGGTACTGGGGCGCTGATCGAACACAGAATCGATGAGCGCCTTGCCGTTTCACTTTCCGAACAAGCAACGTTTAAGGAAACACCGTGAATCTCAACGCAACCCTGTTTGCGCAAATGGTCGTGTTCCTGATCCTCGCGTGGTTCACGATGAAGTTCGTGTGGCCGCCGCTGATCAACGCCCTCGACGAGCGCTCGAAGAAGATCGCTGACGGCCTCTCCGCCGCGGAAAAGGGCAAGCAGGAACTCGAAGCCGCTCACAAGCGCGTCGACCAGGAACTCTCCCAGGCACGCAATGCCGGCCAGCAGCGTATTGCCGACGCGGAAAAGCGCGCCGTGGCAGTCGCCGACGAAATCAAGGCACAGGCACAGGCTGAAGCCGCCCGCATCATCGCGCAGGCGAAGGCCGACGCGGAGCAGCAAGTCGTGAAGGCGCGCGAAACGCTGCGCGGCGAAGTCGCCGCACTTGCCGTGAAGGGCGCTGAGCAGATCCTGAAGCGCGAAGTCGACCAGGCCGCTCACGCTGACCTGCTGAATCAACTGAAAGCCGAGCTCTGATCATGGCCGAACTTGCAACCATCGCCCGTCCGTACGCGGAAGCGCTGTTTGGCGTGGCCGAAGCTGGTGACATCGCCGCCTGGTCCACGCTCGTGCAGGAGCTGGCACAGGTTGCGCGTCTGCCCGAAGTGCTGTCGATCGCCTCGAGCCCGAAAGTGAGCCGCACCCAGGTCAGCGATCTGCTGCTGGCTGCGGTCAAGTCGCCGCTCAAGGACAACGCGCAAGCGAAGAATCTGGTGCAGATGCTGGTGGACAACCATCGCCTGCAATTGCTGCCGGAAATCGCCTCGCAGTTCGAAGAGTTGAAGAACGCCCGCGAAGGGGCGGCAGATGTGCTGATCGTCAGCGCATTCCCGCTCGAAGGTGCGCAGTTGAACGAACTCGTCGCAAGCCTCGAACGCAAGTTCAAGCGCAAGCTGAAGCCGACGGTCGAAGTCGACCCGTCGTTGATCGGCGGCGTGCGCGTGACGGTCGGCGACGAAGTGCTCGATACCTCGGTCCGCGCGCGGCTTGCCAGCATGCAGACGGCCCTGACGGCCTGAAGCGCCTTGCGCTTTAGCGGCTGGCACGCAATAGAATTGACTATCAGGAGCGAATAATGCAACTCAATCCCTCTGAGATCAGCGAACTGATCAAGAGCCGGATCCAGGGCCTTGACGCGAGCGCAGACGTTCGCAACCAGGGCACCGTGATCTCCGTGACCGACGGTATCGTGCGTATCCACGGCCTGTCGGAAGTGATGCAGGGCGAAATGCTCGAATTTCCGGGCAACACCTTCGGTCTCGCATTGAACCTCGAGCGCGACTCGGTCGGTGCCGTGATTCTGGGTGAGTACGAACACATTTCGGAAGGCGACATCGTCAAGACGACGGGCCGCATTCTCGAAGTGCCGGTGGGTCCGGAACTGCTCGGCCGCGTGGTCGACGCACTCGGCAACCCGATCGACGGCAAGGGCCCGCTCAACGCGAAGATGACCGACGCAATCGAAAAGATTGCACCGGGCGTGATCTGGCGTAAGTCGGTTTCGGAGCCGGTCCAGACCGGCCTGAAGTCGATCGACGCGATGGTGCCGATCGGCCGTGGCCAGCGCGAGCTGATCATCGGCGACCGCCAGTGCGGCAAGACCGCAGTCGCAGTCGACGCGATCATCAACCAGAAGGGCAAGAACCTCGTCTGTATCTACGTCGCGATCGGCCAGAAGGCTTCGTCGATCATGAACGTGGTGCGCAAGCTCGAAGAATCGGGCGCGCTCGAATACACGATCGTCGTGGCCGCTTCGGCTTCGGATTCGGCAGCGATGCAGTACCTCGCGCCGTACGCCGGCTGCACGATGGGCGAATACTTCCGCGATCGCGGCCAGGACGCACTGATCGTTTATGACGACTTGACCAAGCAGGCCTGGGCATACCGTCAGATCTCGCTGCTGCTGCGCCGCCCGCCGGGCCGTGAAGCTTACCCGGGTGACGTGTTCTATCTGCACTCGCGTCTGCTCGAGCGTGCTGCTCGCGTCTCGGAAGAGTACGTCGAGAAGTTCACCAACGGCGAAGTGAAGGGCAAGAGCGGCTCGCTGACGGCACTGCCGGTCATCGAAACGCAGGCAGGCGACGTGACCGCATTCGTTCCGACGAACGTGATCTCGATTACCGACGGCCAGATCTTCCTTGAAACCGACCTCTTCAACGCAGGTATCCGCCCGGCAATTAACGCCGGCGTGTCGGTGTCGCGTGTGGGTGGCGCGGCACAGACGAAGGTCGTGAAGAAGCTGTCGGGCGGTATCCGTACCGACCTCGCGCAGTACCGTGAACTCGCAGCGTTCGCGCAGTTCGCATCGGACCTCGACGAAGCGACCCGCAAGCAGCTCGAGCGCGGCCGCCGCGTGACGGAACTGCTCAAGCAGCCGCAGTATCAGCCGCTGCAGGTGTGGGAACTGGCTGTGTCGCTGTTCGCGGCGAACAACGGTTACCTCGACGACCTCGAAGTCGGTCAGGTTCTGCCGTTCGAAAAGGGCCTGCGCGACCACCTGAAGGCGAGCCATGCTGACCTGGTCAAGCGTATCGAAGATACCAAGGAACTCTCGAAGGACGACGAAGGCCTGCTGCATACGGCCGTCAAAGACTTCAAGAAGTCCGGCGCTTATTGATCCGCGAGTGATCCGCAAGGCATAAACGGACCTTGAAGCGGCGCGGGCCGCATGCGAATGCTCCCGTGCTGCTTCGACCGCTTTGCATGGGACCCGAGTAAGCGCTGAAGCGCTAACTCGGGCCGACAAAGGAGCAAGCAATGGCTGGAATGAAGGAAATTCGCGGCAAGATCAAGAGCGTGCAAAACACGCGCAAGATCACGAAAGCGATGGAGATGGTGGCCGCATCGAAGATGCGCCGCGCTCAGGAGCGCATGCGCGCTGCTCGCCCGTATGCCGACAAGGTCCGCGACATCGCTGCGCACATGAGCCGTGCGAACCCGGAGTATCGTCACCCGTTCATGGTGTCGAACGACGGCGCGAAGGCGGCCGGCATCATCCTCGTCACGACCGATAAAGGTCTGTGCGGCGGGATGAACACCAACGTGCTGCGCGCGTCGGTGCAGAAGTTCAAGGAACTGGAAGGCCAGGGCAAGACGATCGAAGCAACCGCGATCGGCAGCAAGGGGCTCGGTTTCCTGAACCGTTTGCGCGCCAAGGTCGTATCGAACGTCGTGCATCTGGGCGATACGCCGCATCTGGAAAAGCTGATCGGCGCGGTGAAGGTGCAGCTCGACCTGTTCTCGGAAGGCAAGATTTCGGCGGTGTACCTCGCGTACACGCGCTTCGTCAACACGATGAAGCAGGAGCCGGTGATCGAGCAGCTGCTGCCGCTGTCGGCGGAGCAGTTCGAGCGCACGGAAGAAGACGGCACGACGCCGCGCACGCAGTGGGACTACATCTACGAGCCGGATGCACAGGCCGTGGTGGACGAGCTGCTGGTGCGTTATGTCGAAGCGCTGGTTTATCAGGCCGTCGCGGAAAACATGGCATCGGAGCAATCGGCCCGGATGGTGGCGATGAAGGCCGCTTCGGACAACGCGAAGACGGTCATCAACGAACTGCAGCTCGTGTACAACAAGAGCCGTCAGGCCGCGATCACGAAAGAACTGTCGGAAATCGTCGGTGGTGCGGCGGCGGTCTGACCGTAACGGTCGGCAGCCGCTCATGTGCGCCCGTAGTGGCGCACCCATCGAAACTGCGCCTTTGCGCGAGTGAAGAATTGAGTATCTAAAGGAAAAGCGATGAGTACTACTGCTTTGGTAGAAGGCAAGATCGTACAGTGCATCGGCGCGGTGATCGACGTGGAATTTCCGCGTGAAACCATGCCGAAGATTTACGACGCGCTCATTCTCGAAGGTTCGGAACTGACGCTCGAAGTCCAGCAGCAGCTGGGCGACGGCGTGGTCCGCACCATCTGTCTGGGTGCTTCGGACGGTCTGCGCCGCGGCACGATCGTGAAGAACACCGGTAACCCGATCAGCGTGCCGGTCGGCAAGCCGACCCTCGGCCGCATCATGGACGTGCTGGGCCGTCCGATCGACGAAGCCGGTCCGATCGCGAGCGAAAACATGCGCTCGATCCACCAGAAGGCGCCGGCGTTCGACGAACTGTCGCCGTCGACGGAACTGCTCGAAACCGGCATCAAGGTGATCGACCTGATCTGCCCGTTCGCGAAGGGCGGCAAGGTGGGTCTGTTCGGTGGCGCCGGCGTGGGCAAGACCGTGAACATGATGGAACTGATCAACAACATCGCGAAGGAGCACGGCGGTTACTCCGTGTTCGCCGGTGTGGGCGAGCGGACCCGCGAAGGGAACGACTTCTATCATGAAATGAAGGACTCGAACGTTCTCGACAAGGTCGCGCTCGTGTACGGCCAGATGAACGAGCCGCCGGGCAACCGTCTGCGCGTCGCGCTGACCGGCCTGACGATGGCCGAGCACTTCCGTGACGAAGGCCTCGACGTGCTGTTCTTCGTCGACAACATCTACCGTTTCACGCTGGCCGGTACCGAAGTGTCGGCACTGCTCGGCCGTATGCCGTCGGCGGTGGGCTATCAGCCGACGCTGGCTGAAGAAATGGGTAAGCTGCAAGAGCGTATTACGTCGACCAAGACCGGCTCGATCACCTCGGTGCAGGCCGTGTACGTCCCTGCGGACGACTTGACCGACCCGTCGCCGGCTACGACCTTCGGCCACCTGGACGCAACCGTCGTGCTGTCGCGTGACATCGCTTCGCTCGGTATCTACCCCGCAGTGGACCCGCTCGATTCGACCTCGCGCCAGATCGACCCGAACGTGATCGGCGAAGAGCACTACTCGATCACGCGCGGCGTGCAGCAAACGCTGCAGCGCTACAAGGAACTGCGCGACATCATCGCGATTCTGGGCATGGACGAACTCGCACCGGAAGACAAGCTCGCCGTTGCGCGCGCTCGTAAGATCCAGCGTTTCCTGTCGCAGCCGTTCCACGTCGCTGAAGTGTTCACGGGCTCGCCGGGCAAGTACGTGCCGCTGAAGGAAACGATCCGTGGCTTCAAGATGATCGTCGAAGGCGAGTGCGACCATCTGCCGGAGCAGGCGTTCTACATGGTCGGCACGATCGACGAAGCCTTCGAAAAGGCCAAGAAGATCCAGTAAAGGTCGGGTGTAACGAAGCGGGCGCAGCAAAGTCGTACCGACTGAATAAGTCACTACTGACTTATCTCGCCTTCACTACGCTTAACCCAGCCTTGCATGAGACGAAAGTGAGCGCACCAAAGTGCTTACTTTCGTCGACAGGAGTCGACACTTATGGCAACCATTAAAGTAGACGTCGTCAGCGCGGAAGAGCAGATCTTCTCGGGCCAGGCGAAGTTCGTCGCGCTGCCGGGCGAAGCGGGTGAACTCGGCATTCTGCCGGGCCACACGCCGCTCATCACGCGGATTCGTCCGGGTGCGGTGCGTATCGAAGCTGAAAACGGCGAAGAAGAATTTGTGTTCGTCGCCGGCGGCATCCTCGAAATCCAGCCGGGCGCTGTGACGGTTCTCGCCGACACGGCAATCCGCGGTAAGGATCTCGACGAGGCCAAGGCCGAAGACGCGCGCAAGCGCGCGGAAGAGGCGCTGCAGAACACGGGTTCGAACCTCGAATACGCAACCGCGCAGGCGGAACTCGCGTATGCGACGGCTCAGCTCGCGGCTATCCAGCGTCTGCGCAAGCTGCGCGGTCAGCACTAAGACACGCGGTAGAAAAGAGCAGCCTTCGCGGCTGCTTTTTTTCGGCATTAAATTGACGTTTACGTAAAGGTAAAAATCCGCGTAGTTGGGAGAGAGAAGACCAGCGGTCGCCGTCCGCGCAATGCGCTGCGGGTAAGACTTGATGCCGGTTGGCCCTAAGCCGATGGCACAATCGATTTCAAATGTATTTCAGTCGAGCGAGCTTTCGCTCACGGAGACAACACCATGGCAACGCATATGTCGGGCGAAGGTGCGCTCATCGAACCTAGGGACGGACTGTCGTATGTGCGCGGGTCGACTGAAATTCCGTTGAGCGAAGCGACCGTCGGCGAGTTTCTGCGAGAAACGGCGGCTCGCTTTCCCGATCGGCCAGCCGTGGTGTTTCGCGAGCAGGGCATCCGCTGGACGTGGAAGGCGTTCGCGGACGAGGTGGATGTGCTCGCGTCAGGGCTGCTCGCGCTCGGTATCGCGAAGGGCGATCGCGTCGGTATCTGGTCGCCGAATCGCGTCGAGTGGCTGCTGACGCAGTTCGCGACGGCGCGCATCGGCGCGATCCTCGTCAATATCAATCCGGCTTACCGGCTCGCCGAACTCGAATACGCGCTGAACAAGGTCGGCTGCAAGGCGATTATTGCCGCCGAGCGCTTCAAGGCGTCGATGTATCTCGAGATGCTGCAGGAACTGGCTCCCGAACTGGCAACGCAGGCACCCGGCGAACTCCACGCCGCGCGGCTGCCGGAGTTGCGCTACGTGATCCGCATGGGCGACACGGAAACGCCGGGCATGCTGAGCTTTTCCGAGCTGATCGAGCGGGGGCGCGCGACGCTCGACACGGCCAGGCTCGATGCGATCGGCGCCACGCTGTCGTGTCACGAACCGATCAACATCCAGTTCACGAGCGGCACGACCGGCAACCCGAAGGGCGCGACGCTGACGCATAGCAACGTGGTCAACAACGCACGCTATATCGCGATGGCGATGCGGTTGAGCGAACACGACGGCTTGTGCATTCCCGTGCCGCTCTATCACTGCTTCGGGATGGTGCTGGCGGTGCTCGCGTGCGTCTCGGTGGGCACGAACATGGTGTTTCCGGGCGAAGGCTTCGACCCGGCCGCGACGCTTGCCGCGACCGCGGAGGAAAAATGCACCGCGCTGCATGGCGTGCCGACAATGTTCATTGCCGAACTCGATCACCCGACGTTCGCATCCCACGACTTCTCGCGTCTGCGTACCGGCATCATGGCGGGTTCGCCATGCCCGATCGAAACGATGAAGAAGGCCGTCTCGAAGATGCACCTGGCCGAGATCACCATCGCCTACGGCATGACGGAAACGAGCCCGGTGTCGTTCCAGAGCTCGACGACCGATCCGCTCGACAAGCGTACTACGACGGTCGGCCGTATCCAGCCGCATCTGGAAGTGAAAATCATCGATCCGCTCGGCAATGTCGTGCCGGTCGGCGAGACCGGCGAGCTCTGCACGCGCGGCTACTCGGTGATGCTCGGTTATTGGGGCGATGAGGCGAAGACGCGCGAGAGCATTGTCGACGGCTGGATGCATACCGGCGATCTGGCGACGCTCGATAGCGAGGGCTACTGCAACATCGTCGGCCGCCTGAAGGACATGCTGATTCGCGGCGGAGAAAACATTTATCCGCGCGAGATCGAAGAGTTTCTGTTTCGCCACCCGAAGATTCAGAGCGTGCAGGTGTTTGGCGTGCCCGACGCGAAGTATGGCGAAGAGGTTTGCGCGTGGGTCGTGCTGCGCACGGGCGAACATGCGACGGCCGAAGAGATCCAGCAGTTCTGCCAGGGGCAGATTGCGCACTACAAGGTGCCGCGATATATCCGCTTCGTCGACGAATTGCCGATGACCGTAACCGGCAAGGTACAAAAATTCATCATGCGTGAGCGGATGATCGGCGAATTGAAGCTGAGCGTAGACAAGACCGCGTGATGCCTCACGAGCACTCGTGATACAGGATTCGAATAGGGAAGGAAACGCGGGTTGCGTGAGAGGTTTCGTCTCGCGCAAACGTTTGGGAAGACGAAAAAAAAGCGGGCCTGGAGCCCGCTAAAAACCACACGCTACGGGGTTAGCGCGAGGAGACCAAAGATGGGACCGGCTATCACGGCGACCCTGTGCCGATTACGGCCCCAACAGGGATGCCCCTTCACAGGGCTTCGGCAAAGCCGACCGGCAAGTGCATCGTATCCGCTCACACCACGCACCCAGCCACATCCGTGTTGAAACCGTTGAGGGCATTGTGGGCGAATTAACTTATGAGCGCGGTAACAAAGTGTTTCAGGTTGTAACGCCCGCCAGATAAGGCGCTGCGGGATTTATTGCCAAAATAAATCGTTTCAAACGTAGTATTTACCGATGACTGCCGCGCAATTTCATACGCATGATTGATGCCATTCGCGACGCATATCGCCGCATAAACTATTCGGTCGATTGCGCATGAAGTAGTTGCATATGCATCTTTTGCACGGCGAGTTCCCCGTATTACAAGAGCTTGGTCCGCCCCGGAAAATTCATCTGGTGAAATGCACGGTACGTGCTGCGTCGCAAAACTTTTATTTCCGATTCCTCGCGTAGAAAACAGGGGCGGATTGAGCATCTTGTGACGCTGCGGCCATGGCTTGGATACGCTCAGAAACGTCGTGGCTCGTTACACGATCGTCTCCTTGCGAAACGAAACCGTCTTATGAGACTGGCTGCCTGCCCGAGCAAGAGCAGTTCACGACAGGCGGCCCGAAACAGCACACACAAAAACACGGGTAAATGGCGGCCTTACTTCAGCCACTTATCCGAAATAGCCTGATATTCGCCCGTTGCACGCGCGAGATGCAGCCACTGGTCGACATACTGTTGGAACGCCACGTCGCCGCGCGGCAGCAGCCACGCCTTCTCGCCGTACTGGAACGGCTTGTCGGGGTGCACCGAGCACAGACCCGGATTCAGCTTCTGCTGCAACAGCGTCTCCGAGGCATCGGTCACCATCACGTCGGCTTTTCCGGCGAGGATCTGCTTGAAGATCGTCACGTTGTCCGGATAAACGGTCACGTTCGCATGCGGAAAGTATTGCTTTGCGAACTTCTCGTTCGTGCCGCCTGGATTGACGATCACCCGCGTGGCCGGCTGGTCGATCTGCGCGACGGTCTGGTATTTGTTGACGTCGTCGCAGCGGACGATCGGCGTCTTGCCGTCGATCATGTACGCCTGCGTGAAAAACGCATGCTTTTGCCGCTCGAGCGTCGGCGAAACGCCACCGATACCGATATCGCATTTCGCGACGAAGTCGGTCATCAGGTTCGACCACGACGTCTTGACGAACTCTACCTTCACGCCGAGCGACCTGGCGAGCGACTCCGCCATGTCGATGTCGATGCCTTCGAACTGCCCATCCCCCTTGTAGAACGAGTACGGCTTGTAGTCGCCGGTCGTACAGGCGCGCAGCGTGCCGCGGCTCATGATGTCGTCGAGCCGGGAAGGCGCGGTGGCGGTCTGCGCGCTGGCCACGCCCACCTGCATCAAGACGCCGGCGAGCGCGCCGAGCATTGCGAGAGCTGCCTTGTTCATCGAGTCTCCTTGTCGTGTGTAATTGGCTGGTAAGGCTGACGGATAGTAGCCCGCCAACGCGAGCTTGAACATCGGCCGTTCAGCCAGGTCCAGCCGGGCCGACAATGACAGCCTGCCGCGAATCGCCCGCCACGCGCGCCTTTGCCACGGCCGCAACCCCAAAGAGCGGGCTTTATGAGCCGCGAGCGCAACAGTTATTGGTCCGATCACGCGTAATGCGGCGAGCCGGGTCCGGTAAAATGCCGCCTTGCCTTCAGCTTTCTGGTCGTACGCAACGTGGCCCATCAACTTCTGAACGACACTTTCCTGCGCGCGCTGCTGCGCCAGCCAACCGACTACACGCCGATCTGGCTGATGCGCCAGGCGGGCCGCTATCTGCCCGAATACAACGCCACGCGCGGCCGCGCGGGCAGTTTCCTCGGGCTCGCGAAGAGCCCGGCCTATGCGACGGAAGTCACGCTGCAGCCGCTCGACCGCTATCCGCTCGACGCCGCCATCCTGTTTTCCGACATCCTGACCGTGCCCGACGCGATGGGGCTGGGTCTCGAGTTCGTCAACGGCGAGGGGCCGAAATTTGCCCACCCGGTGCGCACCGAAGACGATGTCGCACGGCTTGCCGTGCCGGACATCGATGCGACGCTGCGCTACGTGACCGACGCCGTGCGCGAAATCCGCGTGGCGCTCAACGATGCGCAAGGCCGTCAGCGCGTGCCGCTGATCGGCTTCTCCGGCAGCCCGTGGACGCTCGCGTGCTACATGGTCGAAGGCGGCGGCTCGGCGGATTTCCGCACCGTCAAGTCGATGCTCTACGCGCGTCCTGATCTGCTGCACCGGATTCTCGACGTCAACGCGCGCTCGGTCGCGGCATACCTGAATGCGCAGATCGAAGCCGGCGCACAGGCCGTGATGATTTTCGACACGTGGGGCGGCGTGCTCGCAGACAGCATTTATCAGCGGTTTTCGCTGCATTACATCGAACAGGTGGTGAGCCAGCTCAAGCGCGAGCATGACGGCGAGAAGATTCCCGTGATCGCGTTCACGAAGGGCGGTGGCCTGTGGCTCGAAGACATCGCCGCAAGCGGCGTCGACGCGGTCGGCCTCGACTGGACCGTCAACCTCGGCAAGGCGCGCGAGCGCGTCGGCGGCAAGGTCGCGCTTCAGGGCAATATCGACCCGTCCGTGCTGTTTGCGCCGCCTTCCGCGATTCGTAGGGAAGCGCGCGCGGTGCTCGACAGCTTCGGCAATCATCCGGGGCACGTTTTCAATCTCGGACACGGCATTTCGCAGTTCACGCCGCCGGAGCACGTCGCCGAGCTGGTCGACGAAGTGCATCGCCATAGCCGCGCGATTCGAAGCGGTGCGCATACGCCGGCGTAATGCCGTCATCGACGCTGATTTTGTTGCAGTGCAGCGAAGTGGGCTCTCGGCCTAAGGACGAATGTGCGGCGCAGAGGCCGTCAGATGGCGGTCTTGTGATTGTCAAGACTTGACTTATGCACATTCGTCACGCTGCGGCGCGGTAGAGGCTTTAATCGTGCCCCACCCCTTGCAATTTGCCGGCGCATTTGATCTAAGCCTTGTCTGGTAAGGGTTTGCGGGGAATCCGGCAAAATGTGCGCAACCCCACAGAAGGCCGTCGCGACGCCATTTCCGGCCCATCGGAGTGAAGTTCTTAACAAAGTTATCCACAGGGCAGCGAGTCGAGTGCAATTATTCAGCCGAATCCAAAACTTAGCGGCGAAATTGAAGTTTTACTTTAACTTCGACGGCCTCGCTTCGCGTCCAATTGACTCTGTGGCGTGGCTTGCGTCCGTGCAATGTTTTCGGCTTCCCTGCACCGCGTGAGCGACATGTTCGTCCGCGTCGCGCTCGACCATCCGCTGCCGACTCTGTTCGACTATCGCTGCGACACGCCGGAAGCGGCCGTGCCAGGCACGCTCGTTAGCGTGCCGTTCGGCAAGCGCCATGTGGTGGGGCTTGTCTGCGAAGTGACCGCTCACAGCGACGTGCCGGCCGAGCGTCTCAAGGCTGTGGATAAAGTCTGCGCCGCCTGTCCGCCAGTCTCGGCGCAATGGCTGGGGCTCGCCGCGTTCGCCGCGGATTACTACCAGCGCGGTCTCGGCGAAGTCGCATTGCCCGCGCTGCCGCAGGCTTTGCGCGATGCGTCACGCTGGTCGCGGCTGTTCGCGCCGGAAGAGCGCTATCGGCTGATGCCCGAGGGTCGCGCGGCCTTGCCCGATACCTTGCCGGCCCGCGCGACGGCGCTGCGAAAGCTCGCGCAGGCGCTTGCCGAAACCGACTTCCTGCTTGCCGCCGACGCCCGCGCGCTCCATCCCAAGGCGCTGGCCACGCTGGAGAGTTGGCTGGCGGCCGGTTGGGTCGCGCTCGACGTGATCGAAGCCGCGGCGGTGCCGGCGGCCGCAGCAGCGGGGGACGTGCCCGCGCCCTCGCTTCCCACGCTGACGGACGAGCAGGCCGCCGCCGTCGAAGCGATCCGCGATGCGGACGGCTTCGCGCCGTTCCTGCTGCACGGCGTGACCGGCAGCGGTAAGACCGAGGTGTATCTGCGCGCGCTTGCTGAAATGCTGGCCGCGAAGCCCGACGCTCAGGCGCTCGTGCTCGTGCCCGAAATCAACTTGACGCCGCAGTTCGAGGCGGCTTTCCGCGCGCGCTTCGCCGCGCTCGACGGCACGGCGATCGTCACGCTGCACAGCGGTCTCGCGGAGGGCGAGCGCGCCCGCAACTGGTTCGCCGCGCACACGGGCCGCGCGCGCATCGTGCTCGGCACGCGCCTCGCGGTGCTCGCATCGCTGCCGCGGCTCGCGATCATCGTCGTCGACGAGGAGCACGATCCGGCCTACAAGCAGCAGGAAGGTTTGCGCTATTCGGCGCGCGATCTGGCGATCTACCGCGCGAAGCAACTCGGCGTGCCGGTCGTGCTCGGCTCGGCGACGCCGTCGCTCGAAAGCTGGTGGCAGGCCGACCAGGGGCGCTACAAGCGGCTCACGCTGTCGCGCCGCGCGGTCGCCGATGCCGTGCTGCCGACCGTGCGGCTCATCGATCTCGAAGACGAGCGCCGGCGCGGGCGTGCCTCGGTCGAAGGCCTGTCGGGACCGCTGATCGCGGCGCTGAAGACGCGCCTCGAGCGCGGCGAGCAAAGCCTCGTGTTCCTGAACCGCCGCGGCTACGCGCCGCAGCTCGCGTGCGACGCGTGCGGCTGGGTCGCCGGTTGTCCGCGTTGCAGCGCCTATGTCGTGCTGCACAAGCCCGAGCGCGCGCTGCGTTGTCACCACTGCGGCTGGGAAGCGCGCATTCCGCGCTCGTGTCCGGAGTGCGGCAACGTCGATATCGCGCCGCTCGGGCGCGGCACGCAGCGCGTCGAGGAAACGCTCGCGAGCGCGGTGCCGGGCGCCCGCGTGCTGCGTATCGACGCCGACAGCACGCGCCGCAAAGGCAGCGCGCAGGCGCTGTTCTCGGACGTTCACGCGGGCGAGGTCGACATTCTGGTCGGCACGCAGATGATCGCGAAGGGGCACGATTTTCAGCGCGTCTCGCTGGTCGGCGTGCTGAATGCCGATACCGCGCTTTTTTCCCACGACTTCCGCGCGAGCGAGCGCCTGTTCGCGCAGCTGATGCAGGTGAGCGGGCGCGCGGGCCGCGCCGGCTTGCCGGGCGAAGTGCTCGTGCAGACGCGTTATCCGCGTCACGCGCTGTATCACGCGCTGGGCCGTCACGATTACGTCGGTTTTGCCAACTCGACGCTCGCCGAACGGCGCGATGCTCACCTGCCGCCGTTCGTCTACCAGGCGCTGCTGCGCGCCGAAGGGCGCACGCTCGAGGCCGCGCTCGCGTTCCTGCAGCAGGCCGCCGCCGAACTTGTCCACATCCCCGCCGCCGAGCGGGTGACCGTCTACGATGCGGTGCCGCTCACGATCGTCAAGGTCATGCACGTGCATCGCGCGCAACTGCTGATCGAGAGCGCTTCGCGCGCCGCGCTGCAGGCGACGCTGCGCGCGTGGCAACCGCTGCTACGCGGGCTCAAGGGTGTGCTGCGCTGGAATCTCGAAGTCGATCCGCTCGACATCTGACGCTCGCGGCTGGATCGCTGCGGCGTCGCACCGGCGAGTTGCCGTCATGTGGAGAGCCGGGAGGCGCTCGAACTGCGCATTCCGGGATTCGTCGTCGTCAGCTCGGGTTTGGGCGGGAGCGCTTCCGGTGGTGGGGCGTGTCGCCCGCCTGACCCGCTCGGGTCGCCGCGCAATGTCGGCACCTGGTTCGACGCGCCTGTCGTACAACTGATGCAATCGGCATGGCCGTGCGCCGCGTCGATCCAGACGCCCCGCAAGACGTCGTTTTCTTGCCACTTCGCGTGGGCCGTCGCGCCCGCATGCTCAATCGTTCAAGGCGGTCCGCGTCGTGTTGCTCGCCGATGCGCGCGAGGCCGCCTGTGTCTGATTCTCATCCTCTTCCTGCCTGTTCGGGCGCCCGGTCGCGCCTCGAATGAAGAGCACCGCACAGGTCGCACACAGCGCCCAGATGCCCAGTATCACCCACCACTTTTCCATCTCACTGCCCTCGAAGGCCCCGTTTGTCTTCTTTGCGTGCCCGCAAACCGCAGGTTTGGGGCCGCCCGTCACCGTATCTCTATATATCGGCGCGTGCAGTCGTTTGATAAGGCTAATTGCGAAAAGAATCACGCCAGGGAAAATACCGATCGCAACCACGCTGGCCCGAATTCGCCCCTTTGGCCGGAAACTCAAGCCGCATAAGGCTTAGAGAAGGGTGCAACCGCAATCGAGGGTTGGTTGCACCTTTTTATTGGGAGGCGTACGATTCGCCGAACATTTAGTCTTTTGCCGGGCTCGCACCTGGTACTGAAGAAGGAAACATGGCTAGCACCACCCTTGGCGTTAAGGTCGACGACCTCCTGCGTTCCCGGCTCAAAGATGCCGCGACCCGTCTCGAACGCACCCCGCACTGGTTGATCAAACAGGCAATCTTCGCCTATCTCGAAAAAATCGAGCACGGTCAGCTGCCCGCCGAACTGTCGGGCGCGACAGGCTCGGCCGATCTCGCCGACGGCTCCGCGGTCGAGAGCGAGGAAGACGGCGCATCGCATCCGTTCCTCGATTTCGCGCAGAACGTGCAACCGCAATCGGTGCTGCGTGCGGCGATCACGGCCGCGTATCGCCGCCCCGAGCCGGAGTGCGTGCCGTTCCTGCTTGGCCAGGCGCGTCTGCCGGCCAATCTCGCGGGCGACGTGCAGGCGCTGGCCGGCAAGCTGGTCGAAACGCTGCGCTCGAAGAGCAAGGGCGGCGGCGTCGAAGGGCTGATCCACGAATTCTCGCTGTCGAGCCAGGAAGGCGTCGCGCTGATGTGCCTCGCCGAAGCGCTGCTGCGCATTCCCGACCGCGCCACGCGCGACGCGCTGATCCGCGACAAGATCAGCAAGGGCGACTGGAAGTCGCACGTCGGCCAGGCGCCGTCGCTGTTCGTCAACGCGGCGACCTGGGGCCTCATGCTCACGGGCAAGCTCGTGACGACCAATAGCGAGACGAGCCTGTCGTCGGCGCTCACGCGTCTGATCGGCAAGGGCGGCGAGCCGCTGATCCGCAAGGGCGTCGACATGGCGATGCGCCTGATGGGCGAGCAGTTCGTCACCGGCGAGACGATTTCCGAAGCGCTCGCCAACAGCCGCAAGTACGAGGCGCGCGGCTTCCGCTACTCGTACGACATGCTCGGCGAGGCAGCGACCACCGAGGCCGACGCGCAGCGCTACTACGCGTCGTACGAGCAGGCGATCCACGCGATCGGCAAGGCGGCCGGCGGGCGCGGCATCTATGAAGGCCCGGGCATCTCGATCAAGCTCTCGGCGCTGCATCCGCGCTACTCGCGCGCGCAGCAGGAGCGGACGATGAGCGAACTGCTGCCGCGCGTGCGCTCGCTCGCGCTTCTCGCGCGCCGCTACGACATCGGCTTGAATATCGATGCCGAAGAGGCCGATCGCTTGGAGCCGTCGCTCGA